>JGI12104J13512_1000351_pt1 | contig 42534 bp, 38 predicted proteins | sample TerdegcTABiofilm_FD_13512 | JGI IMG/M metagenome (IMG submission 13512)
CTTTTTAAATTATGTGATATTGTTGGATCACTTATTTTATAGGAGGTACATCCTTTTTTCATCCCTTAAATGAATTTACACAAAAGAGTTTACAGTACCCTCTTCAGATCTTGACCTCGATATAAGAGGATTTTCTGAGCTTTTCTATGAATTCTTTGTATCTCTTTTCCGATTCTACCTGCACTATTCGCTCATGAATCCTTGTCTTTACCTGCTCATAGGGGATTAGGTCACCCTTTTTTTCTTCAAGGAGCTTTAGGATATGGAATCCATATGGTGTTCTGATAACATGGGTATATGTCCCTGGCAGGATTACGTTGAGCCCTTCTTTTAATTCAGGAATGAGGTCATCCTTTTTTACATAGCCCAGGTCACCGCCGAGAGAGGCCGTAGGGTCATCAGAATATTCCCTTGCCACATCATCAAATGCTCTACCCTCCTCAAGAAGGCTATATGCCTTAAGGGCAATCTTATGGGCATCCTTCCGCTTATTCGAGATAAATATCTGCTGTAGCTTATACTCATCCTCCCTGAATTCATCAAGATGATTATTGTAATATTCTTTAAGGCGCTCTTCTGTAACAAGTATCTCTGCTGAGATAACCCTGGCAAGAACCCGATTTCTGAGTTGATTCGCCTTCAAACCATTCAAAAAATCCTTAAAATCAATATTTTCTTTTTTTAGTTGTTCCTTAAGTTCCTGCTCAGTTATAAGGTGTTGCTTCTTAATGCCCTCAATTATTAATTCCACATCCTTGTCTGTTACCTCAATCTTTAATTTTTTTGCCTGCTGTCTTATAAGCATATCATCTATGAAGGGATCGATCTTTTCCTTGAGCTTTATGTTTCTATAATATTCGTTTATAGATACATACTTTCCCTGCTTTTCAATCTGGATATATTTTTCCAGGTCCTTCAATGTTATTATGTCATCATTAACAATGGCGATGATTCTGTCCACTATCTCAGCATGGGATACAGCAGACAGCATAAGGGTCAGGGATAAACAGATAAAGATTGAAAGACGTCTCATTTTTTAGACACTGGCTCGCTTTTACTCTCAGGCTTTGTTTCAGTCTTTTCCTTTTGCTCGGGGGTATTAGGCTTTTCATCCTTAAGGAGGTCCTCATTTATAGTTATCTTTGCATTGTTCTTCAGGTCTGCAATATACTTTTCAAGAGCCTGTGTTTGTTTCTCCTGAACAAGCTTTTGTTTTATAAAATCCTTTACCTCTTCAAAGGGGATATATGAAGGTGGTTTTATGCCCTCAAGTTTTATTATATGATACCCGAATTTTGTCTTTACTACGCCGCTTACCTGCCCAGGCTTTGTTAGCTTAAAGGCAGCATCCTCATATTCAGGAAGTAGGCTACCTTTAGGGTGAAAGCCTATCTCCCCTCCATTTGCCTTAGCGCTGGGATCAATAGAATATCTCTTTGCAAGTTCAACAAAATCTTCACCCTTTGCCAGTTTTTCCTTTATCTTTCTTGCATCTTCCTCTGAATTCAAAAGTATGTGTCTTGTGTTTATCTCTCTATCCCTCTTAAAGGTCTCCTTATTCTTCTCATAGTATCTCTTCATATCCTCTTCTGTTATCTGCGAATCAAGGTTTATCTTCTTCTTCAATAATGACTCGATGATAAGCTGTTCTTTGATCGCATTTAATCTATCCTGAAATTCCTTATCCTTTTCAATATTTTCTTTTTTTGCCTCCCTCAGCAGGAGCTTTTTTATTATAAGCTTTTCTAGATAACTTTTTTTTTCACTTTGAGTTGCCATAAGCATCTTCATGTTAACAGGTATCTTGTCAAGCTCTCTATTAAACTCATCTATTGTTATCTTTTCATCGTTTACTGTGGCAAGGATCTTGCTGCTGTCTGTCTTAGAGCATGAAAAGAAAACCACGAAAATAAAAAGAAGAATTATTATTTTTTTCATTGATCCACCTCATTTATGCATAGTTAGAAGATGGTGTTTTTATATCATATAGAGACAATCTCCAGCAACAGATTTCTTGTAATATTGATAAGCTCCCCTGCTTTTCTATCTGTATTTATAATTATTCTATCATTAGGCATGAGTTTGATGTCGTCTCTTCTGCTCTTTACTATGTTTAAGATCTTTTTCATATCCAAGGGTGTTTTATCAGAGATATGGAGGATTACCCTATTTGAGGCGTATTCCATCTTCTTAATCCTCATGGCTGTAAGAAATATCTTAAGGGATATAACATCAAAAAGGCTTTTAACTGCCCCTGGTATCTCTCCGTATCTATCTTTGAGCTCATCCCTCATATCTATCAATTCATCATCCTGTCTTATCCTTGACAGCCTTTTATAGATTAAAAGCCTCTGGGCAGGGTCTTCTATATATTCATCGGGGATGTATGCCTCAACAGGGATGTTTATTTGGGTTATTATCTCCTCTTCTGTCTCTTCCTTTTGTCCTTTAAGGGCACTTACAGCATCTCGAAGCATTTGGCAGTAGAGTTCGAACCCTATGAGGTTTACATTCCCAGACTGTTCCTGGCCAAGCAGATTTCCTGCCCCCCTTATCTCAAGGTCATAGTTTGCTATCCGATACCCTGAGCCGAGTTCTGTCATCTCCTCTAATATCTTCAGCCGCATGGATGCATCCCTTGTGAGCACCGCATCCTTAGGGACAAGAAGGTATGCATATGCCTGCCTTGTTCCCCTTCCAACCCTGCCTCTTAATTGATAGAGGTCAGAAAGCCCGAGACGGTGGGCATTATTTATGAAGATTGTGTTTGTATTGGTTATATCAAGGCCTGACTCTATTATGTTTGTAGATAATAGGAGGTCATATTTTTTGTCAATAAAATCAAGCATAATCCTTTCTAATTGCTTGCCCTGCATCTGTCCATGGGCAACAGCAATCCGCAAATCAGGTATAAGCCTTTTTAGATACTCATGAACAACGCCGATATTATGTATAAAATTATGCATGAAGAATACCTGACCACCCCTTTCAAGCTCATTCAATATCCCTTTCTTTATGTATTCATCCCTGAACCTCAGGACATAGGTCTTGACTGCAAGCCTGTCAAGGGGTGGGGTATTGATGATACTTAAATCCCTTAAGCCCGTTGTTGCCATATAGAGTGTCCTGGGTATGGGGGTTGCGCTTAAGGTAAGGACATCTATATTTTTTTTCATCATCTTAAGTTTTTCTTTGTGCTTGACCCCAAATCTCTGTTCCTCATCGATAATAAGAAGACCCAGGTCTTTAAATTCAACATCGTTTTGTAGCAGTCTGTGGGTCCCGATTATAATGTCCACCTTACCCTTTTTTAAAAGCTCCACAATCCTCTTCTGCTCATCGTTGGTCTTGAATCTGCTTAACATCTCAATATTTATAGGATAATCCCTGAGTCTGTCTGAAAATGTCTTAAAGTGTTGCTGTGCCAGGACTGTTGTAGGAACAAGAACAGCTACCTGTTTATTGTCCATGACAACCTTAAATGATGCCCTTAATGCCACCTCTGTTTTGCCAAAGCCCACGTCACCGCATATAACCCTGTCCATAGGCCTTGTTCTTCTAAGGTCATCAATGACCTCATCTATTGCCCTTGTCTGCCCCTCTGTCTCCTCATACTCGAATCTCGATTCCATCTCCCTAAAGAGCTCATCCTCTGGGGAATAGGAAAAACCCTCCGCAAGCTCCCTCTCTGCATATACCTGAATCAGCTCTTTTGCTATGTCCTCCACATAACCTTTTACCCTCTTTTTTGTATTTCGCCAATAACCTGCCCCAAGCTTATCAATTTTTGGTCTGTGCTTCTCACCGCCTATATATTTTTGAACAAGATGGAGGTCATCGATGGGCACATAAAGCCTGTCTCCATCCTGATACTCTATCATAAGAAAATCCTTGGCTATACTATCTATGATAAGCTTCTCAATCCCCCTGTATATACCTATGCCATGGTCAATATGAACAACCCATTCGCCAATAGTGAGATCCCTGAAGGAACTCAAAAACTCATCCATTGCAACAGCCTGTTTCTTTACCACCCTCTTTTTGAATCCTACAATATCCTCTTCTGTGAGGACCACGATCTCATCAGTCCTAAACCCCCTTCTTAAGGGACCGACGACAATCCCCCATTCCCTCTCCTTTTTGTTAAATAATTCCTTTATGATTGGCAGAGATACATTGTAGTTTTCAAATATAGCCTTTAACCTTTCTGCCTGCTTCTGATTGTTTGCAAATAGATAAAGATACCTATGGCTTGCCCATTCTGTTTTTATCTTTTCTGTTATGATCCTGAATATCTCTGTTTTTTTTGTCTCAAATAGCAGCCTGAGGTCATAATTGGAGGTGGTATGGATCACATCACCGCTATCCTCCGCCCTTACCCCTGATATATCTATATTAAGGTTAGCCCTTAAAAATTTTAAAAAACCCTCTCTATATTCATTATCCTTTTTAGTTTGAGCCAGTATCCCTTCTATAAACCCAATGCCCTTGTGAACAAAGACCATATCTTCCTCTAAATAGTCGATTAGTGTGGTTCCTTGTTTTTGTTTTATCTTGGCTGGTGTTATCTCTGTCTTCTCAAGTTCCTTTCTTGATCTCTGCGTTAGGGGATCAAAAAAGCGGAGGGAGAATATCTGATCCCCCAGGAATTCTATTCTTACAGGCTGAGGCAAGGATGGTGGGAACACATCGATAATGCTGCCCCTCTTCGCAAATTCCCCTTCCTCTCGTACCAGCGAAGAGGGCTCATATCCATTCTTATCAAGATATTCTATAAGCTCTTCCTGGAATACAGTATCGCCAAAGCAAAGGGTAATGCTCTTATCTTTCAGAAGCCCCTTGTCTGCCAGCTCGTTGGTTAGGGCGCTATATGGAAAAAGTCCTATAAATCTCTCATCATGCACCAGATGGTGAAGAAAACCGATTCTTTTTACCTCGTCCTCCTTTTCGAACACCCTGTCGGCAAATATAGGGAATACATGGCATTCATTCCTTGAAAAAAACTCTATCTCCTCTTTTAAGAGTAATGCCTCATCATCATTTTCATAGAAAATAATGGATTTCCTCCCTGCCTTTGATATGAAGAAAGAGATAAAGGAATCTATCTTACCTGTAATATAGATAAAGCCTTTTTTTGGGAGATGGGGCATAAAAAATTATCTTTTACGAAGATGGGAGTATGGAGGATATTCTTTTATATTCTTTTATAACGAGATTTGAGAATTTTTTGCTATAACTGGTATTTTCTGTGAGTATCTTTTTTAATTTTGTAGGACCCATATTATAGGCATGGAGGGCAAGGTTCAGACTTTCAAAATCTTTCAACAATTGTGAAAAAAAATAGACGCCTATCTTTATATTCTTTTCCGGTTCATCAAGGGTATTATTCCCACTCCAGTGGACGCCTGCATCGTCTGCAATATACCTTGCAAGGGAGGGCTTTACCTGGAATAAACCCCTTGCCCCTTTTGGCGATATAGCATCGTGCCTGAAATTGCTCTCAACCTTCATTATGGCAAGCATCAGCCTGTAATCCAGATTATGGTTTTTAGATGTCCTGTAGACCATCCTTGCAATGGATAACAGCCTCTCTTCAGGGATATCCACCTTCTCATCCTTTAAAAATGCGACTATCTCTTTTTCTATCCTGCCCTGCTTTATATGCTCTCTCTGGAATATGGGATAATCTTTATTAAGCCCTCCGTATAGATACACAAACAATAACGCGCCCGCCCCTATTGATGTCAATATTATCTTTTGTTTGGTCTTCATAAGGTTTTTAATTTATAATAAAATAACTAGGGATGTCAAATTTGTAAAATTTTGCCAAGTAATTCTCGCTGAACCACAAAAAATATATAGGGGTAACTCTTTAGTATACATTATGGATAATGTCAGATAATCTGGGGACTGCCCTTTTTCATAAACTTCCTATATTGAGCCTCTATTCCCTCACCTTTTAGAGAAAGGCCTTTCTCAAATATGTATTGTTTTTATCAAAGGTATTTTAATCAGAAAATCCAAAGACATTACCCAACTTCATGCCCAAAAGTATAAATCTGGTCTTATTTTGTCTCTTTAAAAATCCTGTAGTTAATGATATTCAAGTAGTTGCACACCATCTATGGTGACATATTTTCTTTGACAACCTCCCTCCAAATAAATAATATAGCCATGATGTTTTATATGAATCAGGTCTCTTTTTTTGATATAAGCAGCATAATAGCACTTGGCGCTGGCATACTTTCTTTCTTCAGCCCCTGCGTTTTGCCCCTTGTGCCATCTTATCTGATATTTATAAGCGGTATAACCTTTGATAGTTATACAGAACCGGCGTTTAAAAAATGTAGAAAGACTGTCCTTGTCCATTCCATATCATTTATCCTCGGTTTTTCATTTATCTTTGTAGCGCTGGGTTTTTCATCCTCACTACTGGGTAATTTTTTTTCAAGATACCAGGATTATATTACCAGGTTTGGAGGATTACTCCTTATCGTAATGGGGCTTTATTACCTAAACATTATAAAACTCTCCATTCTTAATCAATACAGGGTGATTCATATAAAGGAAAGGCCTTTAGGCCTATTCGGTTCCTTTGTTGTAGGTATTACATTCTCCCTTGGATGGACACCCTGTGTAGGACCAGCACTTTCCTCTATTCTTATACTGGCATCTACATCGGATAGCGTCCTAAGCGGCATATACCTTTTGAGCCTTTACTCCCTTGGTATGGCTATTCCTTTTATTGTATCGTCGTTGCTTTTTGATAGGATAATGGGTTTAATCAGACGCTACGGTTTTGTAATGAAATATACGCAAAAGATTTTAGGGGTATTGCTTGTGTGCGTGGGGATACTCCTTGTCTCCTCCATTTTTACGAGGTTAAGTTTTTATCTGGGAAATCTCATAAAGATTTAGTGCTATCTGGGGAGACTTTTTTCAGAGGTAATACGACTTGATATCTATAAATATAATGTGTAGATTAAATGATAAGGTGATATATAGGGCAATTGTAATAGTCTTTCTATTCATATTAAACCTCTTAAATTCCTACCAGATAGAGGTTATGAGTTTTTTCAAAGGCATGTTTACATGAAACCTATGTAATAAAAAATTTTATAATATCAATCATTGAAGGGGGGTTGGGCATGTCAAATCATAAATGGCGTTTTTTCAGGGTAGGTGGGTTTGATCAGGTCTCCATTGAAACAGGGTTAGATATATTGTCATTAAAAGACCTGGATTATAAGCTTTGGGCAGCTCTAAGCTGTCCTGTTAAGGACCTAGAGTTTGACAGCAAGACCCTTGAATATCTCGATACAGACCATGACGGGCATATAAGGGTGCCTGAGGTTATAGAGGCTGTGACATGGGCATGCACTATGCTTAAAGACCCTGATTTTCTTGTTAAAGGAGCTGAGGGCATACCTGTTGATGCCATTAATGATGATACACAAGAGGGCAGGAATCTTCTTATGTCAGCCCATCACGTCCTTAAGAGCCTCAATATAGAACATAAAGATATAATCACCGTTGAGGACACAGATAGTGAAGAAAGTATTTTCTCTCAGACCAGATTTAATGGTGACGGCATCATACCTGCTGAGTCTGTTGACGACGATAAATTAAAGGCTGTCATTAATGACATTATAGAATGCCTTGGTTTTGAAAATGACAGAAGCGGCTTACCTGGTGTTTCCCTTGAAAAAATAGATAGGTTTTTTTATGAGGCCCAGACATATTTTGAATGGTATAAAGATATTGAGAAAGAGCCTTCAATTTTCATCCTCGGGGAAAACACACAGGATGCCTATGATGCTATATTGGCTGTCCGGGATAAGATTAATGACTTTTTCACACGCTGTAACCTTGCAAAATTCGATAGTCGTTCTTCAGAGCTGCTTAACCCATCTACTGAAGATTATCAGAAGATTGCCTCTCAGAACCTTTTTTCCTCTTCGGAGTTATATGCATCATTCCCAATAGCCCTCATAAAACCTGAAGGGCCTTTGCCTCTCTTGAGGGGTATAAACCCAGCTTGGGCTGGGCAGATGAAGAGATTTTATGAGATAGTTGTCAGACCGCTTTTCGGCGAAAAGGACAGCATAACCATTGAAGAATGGGGTAGACTGAATGCTTTTTTTGTTCCCTTTGAGACATGGGCTAATAAAAAACCTGTGACATCTGTTGAAAGGCTTGGTTTTGAAAGGATTAAAGAGATATTAAGCTGTGATTATAGGACAATCTTGGATGAACTTATACAAGAGGATAGGTCTTTTGAGGCACAGGCAAATACCATATCCTCGGTAGACAGGCTTGTCCGCTATTGCAGATACCTCCATACATTTATAAACAATTTTGTTGCCTTCCGTGATTTTTATGGTCTTAAGAAAAAGGCAGTATTTCAGGCAGGGATGCTGTATCTTGATGGCAGGAGTTGTGAGCTCTGCGTTAAGGTTGATGATATAGGTTCTCATGCTACCCTTGCTAATTTGAGTAGTATTTATCTTGTCTATTGTAATTGTGTCAGAAGAGGTGGTGCTGATAAGATGACAATAGCCGCTGCCTTTACTGCCGGTGATTCTGACCAGCTTATGGTGGGGAGAAATGGTGTTTTTTATGACAGAAAGGGACAGGACTGGGATGCAACAGTGGTTAGGGTTCTTGAACACCCCATAAGTATAAGACAGGCATTCTGGTCACCATACAAACAGGCAGCTAAGATGGTTAGTGAACAACTAATGAAGATTGCTGCAGCCCGTTCAAGGGCGTCATCAGAGAGGGTGGCAATGCAGGCAGTGCAGACAGGTGCCCAGGTAGCCACCGGTAAAACTTCACCGGCAGAGAAGGCATTCGATGCAGGAAGATTTGCCGGCATCTTTGCTGCCATAGGTCTTGCAATAGGTTTTATTGGTTCAGCAATTACCTCCATTGTAACAGGATTATTCAAGCTTGCCTGGTGGCAGTGGCCCCTGCTTTTCATAGGTATTATATTCGTAATTTCAGGACCATCCATGTTTATAGCGTGGTTGAAGTTAAGGAGACGAAATTTAGGACCTATCCTTGATGCAAATGGCTGGGCAGTAAATACTAGGGCAAGGATTAATATAAAATTCGGAACTACCTTAACAGGGGTAGCTAAAATACCAGAGAACGCAGAAAAATCTGTTACTGACCCTTATGCAGACAAGAAGACACCATGGAGACTATATATCCTGATTATTCTCTTTATAATCTTCTTGATAGTGATCTGGAAGACAGGTTATCTGGCTAAATTTTAACCTATAAATATTTTTAGATGACATAGGGTATATTAGAAGATACCTCAGATTTTTATTTTTTACAAAAAAGATTGGATATTTTTTAGGTATCATGGTATATTAATCCCTACCTACTTTTAAAGTAATGAGGTTTTTTCTGCATAACAATTATCTCCTAAAATTCTTCATAATAAAAAGGAATCGCTATGGAAACTGAGCAGATTTTATGGACAGCCGAAAAAGGCTGGTCTTCTATGACACCCTATAAACATAATAAACTGGGTGAAAAGGCGCAACTTGTTTTTATCTTCTTTTCCAGCAAACTGGTCGTAGATAATGATTTGAAACAGATTGACGATGAAATAAAAGATAAGATCTTTGAACCTTTTTTTACTACAAAGGAGGTTGGTAAAGGCACGGGTCTTGGTTTGTCCACAGTTTACGGGATAGTGCAACAACATAATGGATTTATTGAGCTGGATTCTGAGAAAGGACGTGGAACAACATTCAGTGTTTATTTTCCCATTTCAAAGTATATCAAACAAGACAAAGAGGACAGTTATGTTGTTTTTGAAAGGGGGACAGGCAAGATCCTTGTGGCAGAGGATGATCATGAACTAAGAAACCTTATAAGGGATATGCTTGTCTTATCCGGATACAATGTCATAGAGGCTGGCGATGGTGACGAGGCAATGAAAAAATTCTATGAGAGCAGAGATAACCTGGATCTTCTTATTCTTGACGTTATCCTGCCAAAAATGAACGGCAAGCAGATATATGAAGAGGCTGTTAGGGGAAGACCTGATATCAAGGTTCTATTTATAAGTGGCTATACGAGAGACATTGTTATTACTAATGGTTTAAACCAGGAGATTGAAATCCTCCAAAAGCCTTTTTCATCAGGGGAACTTCTGGGTAAGGTCAGGGAAATATTGCAGAGGTCTTTAAACTGAATTTATGCGCGGGGGCAATATGATTCACGGAGAGTCAGGAGAGTTTTTTAATGTAGGAGATTATTTTATTGATCGTAATATAAGACAGGGCAAGGGACACAAGGTTGCTGTCTACACTGATTACAGAAACTATACCTATAATGATGTCCAGAAGATGGTCAATAAAACAGCCAATGGCTTAAGGGAGCTTGGTGTTAGGGTAGACGACAGGATAATTATAATAATGCTTGATGTCCCTCAGTTTTATGCAATTTTTTATGGTGCCATAAAGATAGGGGCTGTGCCCATTCCTTTAAATACAATGCTTACACCAGATGATTATGAGTATTATCTCAATGACAGCAGGGCTATATGCCTTGTGGTATCAGAGGAGCTGCTGCCTGCCGTGACAAACATAAAAGGTGACCTCAGATATCTTAGGGATATGATTGTTATATCAGAAACAAAGGGTGCCCATATACCCTTTAAACAGAAATATAGACATGCGCCTGAAACGTTAAAGACCGAATATACAACAAGGGATGATGTGGCATTCTGGCTGTATAGCTCAGGCTCAACAGGCTCGCCAAAAGGTGCAATTCATTCACAGAACGACATGGTTGTGGTATCAGAATCATATGGACAGGGCGTATTGGGTCTTAAAGAGGACGACATACTCTTTTCAGCAGCCCGTCTTTTCTTTGCCTATGGGCTCGGCAATGCAGGATATCTGCCTTTTTCAGTTGGCGCATCTGTTGTCCTTAACCCCCAGCCGCCAAGACCTGATAATATCCTGAATTACCTTGAACGTTTTAGACCTACTGTCTTTTTTGGTGTCCCCACCCTTTATGGCCAGATACTTGAATATGCTGAAAGGCTTGATGTTGAAAGGGGCACTATGCCTGACCCGAATAAAAACCATGAGTTTTCTTCAGTGCGAATATGTGTCTCTGCAGGTGAGGCACTTCCTACGGACATCTATTACAGATTTAAAAAACGTTATGGCATAGATATACTCGATGGAATAGGGTCGACAGAGATGCTCCACATATTTCTTTCCAACCGTCCAGGGCATATAAGACCTGGTTCAACCGGGAAGCCCGTCCCTGGATATGAGTTAAAAATTGTGGATGATAATGGGAGAGAGGTTTCTCAAGGTGAGATAGGAACACTCCTTGTAAAAGGTGGTAGCGCTGCACAGCAATACTGGAGAAAGAGGGAGAAGACAAGGCTGACCATGCAGGGTGAGTGGATAAATACCGGTGATAAATATTACGTTGACAGTGACGGTTTCTACTGGTGCGCAGGCAGAGGAGATGATATGTTGAAGGTGGGCGGCATCTGGGTCTCTCCTGTAGAGGTAGAGAATTGTATGATGGAACATCCTGCTGTGCTTGAGGTGGCCGTGGTCGGACACAGGGATGAAAAGGGGCTTGTAAAACCAAAGGCATATGTAGTGTTGAAGGAGGGGTATACACCATCAGATGAGCTAAAAAAGGAGCTCCAGCAATGGGTTCTTGACCGTATGGCAAAGTATAAATATCCCCGATGGGTTGAGTTTGTTAAGGAACTACCAAAGAGCTCGACAGGTAAAATACAGAGGTTTAGGCTAAGGGATGAGGCATAAGGCCCTCATACCTACTTTTTAATTTTTTAAAGCCGACAGTGGGACTTGAACCCACGACCTGCTCATTACGAGTGAGCTGCTCTGCCACTGAGCTATGTCGGCAATGTTTAATTTATATAACATAAATGATTATCTTGCAAGAGCGAGTCAAAGATTCAATCTTTTTATCTACATCGTCATGTAATAACTTGTACAGTATTATAGCTTAATTAGGATATATTACTTGATATTTTGTGTCAATTTTTTATCCTATCTTACTAATACTATTGATAAAAAGATTCCAACACTGACATACACCAGAAAAAAGAAAAAATAAAAAATATACACATCTAACTATCTTGTATCATAATCAGGATTGAAAGCTGAAATTTATATGTTTTTTCATCCCCATTATTCAAAATGGGGGTAGGGGCGGTTTGTGAAAATTATTTTAAAAAATTGTTTACAAATAGAGAAAGAGTGTTATAATTAAAAAAATGTAGTAATATTTTAAATCTTAGGAGGTGTTTTATGTTTAAGGTTCAAAGAAATAGTAAGGGCTTTACACTAATTGAGTTGCTTATCGTTATCGCCATCATTGGTATCCTCGCTGCTATTGCAATCCCAGCCTATACAGGATACACAAAGAAATCCAAATTATCTGGGGTTGTAAATAGTATGGGTGCTGTTAAAAACGCTATGATTGCATACTACACAGAAAATGGTAGCACCACATTCCCAGCATGCGCAGACGCAGCCGCCATAAAAGCCACCTTTGGTGTAGAGCCTCAGACCCAGTATGCAACATATGCGACCGACACAAATGGTGTAATTACTGCTACATCGACAATCAGTGGCCTTGCTGGAACCCTCACCCTCACCCCTGACTGGACAACAGGTAGATGGACATGGGGTGGAACCCTCGATGCCTCTTACATACCTAAAAATTAACATAGTATAACTGCATACATTATGAGGGGGCTTTTTGGCCCCCTTTTTATTATCTTCATCTACTTTTTTTTGTCCTCCACTGTCGTTTTGTCTCCTTACCTATCAAAATCCCTTGACAAATTTTTTAGTAAATATATACTTTTAATATATATTTGAGGTTTCTAAAATGGATAAGGCTAAAATTTTTAAAAACGGACAAAGCCAGGCAGTCCGTCTGCCAAAAGAATATAGATTTGAAGGGAATCAGGTGTATATCAAAAAAATTGGAAACCTGGTAATTCTTATTCCGCATGAAAAATTCTGGGAGTCTTTTGTAGATGGCTTGAATAAATTCACTGAAGATTTTATGAACGCGAGAGAACAGCCTACGTTAGAATCAAGGGATAACCTATAATGGTTTTTATGCTCGATACGAATACATGTATTTATATAATCAAGAAAAAACCACAACATATTATCAACAAAATCCTTTCCTTAAAGATTTCTGACCTTGGGATCTCAGTCATTACACTTTCTGAACTTGAATATGGTGTTCAAAAAAGCAGTAATCCAATCAAGAATCAAAATGCTTTAATAGAATTTTTATCCCCAATAGAAATAGCAGCCTTTAATGAAGAAGCTGCAAGATATTATGGCGAGATTAGAACTAACCTTGAAAAAAATGGACAATTAATAGGGTCTATGGATATGCTTATTGCTGCTCATGCAAAAAGTCTATCTGTCAGGCTTGTAACAAATAATATAAAGGAATTTAAAAAAATACCAGGATTAATAATAGAAAACTGGGTCTCTTAGTAAGTTGAATTTAGGTAGTTGTGGGTTTTATTCTGCGGTAAGTTTTTATCCTACCCATAAATTTTCTGTGACATTTGTCATGGCATTATCTTAAATTATAGTTTATAAATATTAATTATGATGGGCATAATGGTGTTTATTTTTGGAGCCATTGTGGGGAGTTTTCTAAATGTATGCATCTACAGACTTCCCCGTAATAAATCTATTGTGGTGCCAAACTCTTTCTGCCCAAATTGTGAAAAGCCTATAAAATATTTCGATAATATCCCTATTTTAAGCTACATAATTTTACGGGGTAGATGCCGTAATTGTGGCTCAAGAATATCCATTAGATATCCCCTTGTAGAATTTATCACAGCGTTATTGTTTTTGTTGCTATATAAAATGACAGGTCTAAACATAGAGTTTGGTGTGATGATGTTTTTTTCCGCACTGCTTATTGTCATATCCTTTATAGACCTTGAATTTCAGATAATCCCTGATGTTTTAAGCCTCGGCGGTATGGCAGCAGGGCTGTTATTGTCTTTTTTAAGAAACAATCTTGGTTTTCTTGATGCCCTCCTGGGTGTGCTTTTGGGCGGTGGGGTGCTTTTTGTAATCGCCTATGGTTATAAATTGTTAAGAAAGATTGAGGGCATGGGAGGGGGTGATATAAAACTCATAGGTATGATCGGTGCATTCTGTGGCATAAAAGGTGCAATATTTAGCCTGATAGTGGGTTCATTGTTAGGGACTATTGTAGGTGTCCCGGCGATGTTGATAAGGGGTCATGGGGCAAGATATGCCATACCATTTGGGCCTTTTTTATCCCTTGCCACAATAATCTATGTTTTTTATGGTAAAATGTTAATAATAGTAGTTTTAAATTTATTAAGACCATAGTTTGCAAAAAGAGTTTGAAAGGGGGTTTTTTATGGATGAAATCAGCCTACCCTTAAGATATCTATTGGTATCCTTTATTATATTTTTTTTAATGCTTTTTGTTTCGGATATATCCTTTTCCCAGGATAATCTTAATCTAACAGGTATAATAAGGTCTGTTGATTCTGTATCTGGGATTGTGAGGATCGAGGTAATAAATGAGCGATGCAGGGGATTATGGAATTTTAAGTTCCCTGATTATGCAAAGGATGACCTTGACAATTCTATGGTGGGTAGGAGGGTGCAGTTTACCATAGACAGCCCTGTATGCGACCCCAAAAGGCTGCATAGTATAGTCCTCGAGAGGTAACAATGAAAGGTCATATATTAATCGTCTGTTTTGCTTTATTTATATTCTTTATTAACCCCACATCCTCACAGGCAGAGGGCATGGCAGATTACTGTCAGATGCCCTCATCCATCAGCACCCCTGTAGATCCTAATCTGCTTTTACTCATTGATACAAGCGGTAGCATGGGCTGGTGTGCATATTCATCAGCTACAAGCGGGACATGCGATAAGGGGACATATAACTCCTCAACAATCTATGAGGGATATTTTGACCCAACAAAATACTACCAGCCTGTTAGTCCATCTGATGGGGTGACATATTGCGATCCATCAACATCAAATTGTCTTTGGGTTGAGACAGCACCTACAGGTGTTCCCTGCACAAGGACATGCGCAAGCTGGAAATGTACATCAAATACCTGGGGATACGATTATTGTGATTCAAAAGGCACCCATGGATGTAGCTCGTCAAAATATGCCTGCTGCTCTTCATGGTCACTATCTGGGGATTGTGGTGTAAATTCAGGAAATTATCTAAATTATAAATACATGAGGAGGGTTGATATCTTAAGATGGGCATTGACGGGGGGTAGGCTTCAAAGCTGCAACAATTCCATTCAAACCTGTGACCCTGAGGTATATCCGAATAACCAGTTAACCTGCGATGTAGATGGTTGTATTTTAAAGGGTGACGACGGAACCCTGGTAAAGGCCCCCTGGGAGAGGATAACAGGCAATAATGGTGGTCTTTTATTTCAGCTCAAAAATTTCTCACCAAAACCACTGATAGGCGCCATGTTTTTTGATACCAATGGGGTTAACAGGACTGTCTATATAGGTGATTTTACTGGCTCTGCAAGCTACGATGGGGTAAACCCTTATAAAAACGTAATAACTGCTATAAACTTTGAGCCACCAGGGGGTGGAACACCTACAGGCCCTGCCATGTGGGATGCCCTAAATTATCTGGCACAGAAAGATGCCCAATATGGAGGGCCCCAGCCCCAAACAGGCTCTGGCAATGAATGGAAAAACCCAATGTATAGATGTTTTGATAAAAACAATGATGGAAACTGCCAGGGTAATGAATTTGAGCTTGTTCCCTGTGCCAAGAATTTTGTTCTCCTTTTATCAGATGGGCAGTGGAATACAGGCGGGTTGCCTGTGGCTACCTATTGCAAAATAGATAGTGCGGACATTGAATCGAAATCCCCAGACCCTGTGGTGCCAGCATATAAGATGCATAAGACAGGCTATACAAACCTGCCGACCAGTATTGCAAGCTATGTTGAGTCAGTATATGCGATTGGTCTATGGCTTGGTGGAACAGGGGAGAGGTCCTTAAAGAACGTAGCCATGTATGGCGCCTTTGACAGGAATAACACCTGGCCAGGTGGAACAAGTGGATATCCTTTAGGTGTATGTGGGCCTGTTGATGATTGCTGTAGCAGTTCTAATTGCGGTAAGGGAAGTTCATGCACCAACATACCCGCATCACATCCAGATTGGGATAAAAACAATGATGGTGTGCCTGATACCTTTTTCAAGGCAGATAGCGCAACAGAACTAAAAGAGCGGATCGCCAGTGCTGTCCTTGACATGCTTAGAAGGGTTTCAACAGGAAGCGCGGTCTCCATTCTTGCCTCAAGCGAGGGAAGCGGCGCCAATCTACTTCAGGCTGTTTATTTCCCAAGAAAAACCTTTGGCTCAACAGAGATAGATTGGATTGGAAAGGTTCACAACCTCTGGTATTTTGTGGATCCCTATCTGCAAAAGAGCAATATCAGAGAGGACACAGTGGAGGATAAAAAATTAGACCTTATAAGTGATTATATTGTAAATTTCTATTTTGATTCTACCTCCAATGAAACCCTTGTAAAACGATATCAGGACACTGATGGTGATGGCGCCCAGAATTCATACATAAACACAGTAAACATCGAGGATGTAAAAAATCTCTGGGAGGCAGGAAAGGTTTTGTGGTCGCGGAATTTATCTACATCGCCAAGAACTATATATACACAGCTAAGTGGTTCTTTTATTGATTTCTCATCAGGTAATGCCGCAACATTACAGTCAAGGCTAAATGTAGCCAGCCTTACCGAGGCACAGGACATAATCAACTATGTTCATGGCAATGATAAAAGCGGCTATAGGAATAGAACCGTATCTATTGACAGCACCACAGGAACCTGGAAATTAGGTGACATTGTAAATTCAACGCCACGGATACAATCATTTTCTCCTTTAAATTCATACCATCAGGCGCCGCCCGGTGGTTATAATGATAACACATATAATGAATTTATAAATCAAAGCAGCTACATCAACAGAGGCGCTGCCTATGTTGGGGCAAATGACGGGATGCTACATGCCTTTTATCTTGGAAATCTTAAACAAAACTGGTCAGGCAAGGGTCTGTATGAAAGGGGTAGATTAGAGGGCACTGATTTAGGAAAGGAGATATGGGCATTTATACCAAAAAATGCACTTCCATATCTTAAATACATGGCAGATGAGGACTACTGTCATCTATATTATGTAGATTCTTCCACATTTCTTGTTGATGCCAGTATAAATGGTAATGCAGATGATACAAAGACTACAGACAGCAATAGCTGGAAAACTATCCTTATAGGTGGCATGGGTTTTGGGGGTGCCACAAGAAACTATGGGACATCATGCGCTGACTGCGTTAAAACCCCTGTCTCCGATATAGGGTATTCCTCATATTTTGCCATAGATGTTACAGACCCTAATAACCCTGTGTTTTTATGGGAATTTTCTCACCCTGAGCTCGGGATGTCTACCTCGGGTCCTGCTATCATAAGAATTGGTGATTATTCAAAGAATGGGAAATGGTATGTTGTATTTGCATCAGGCCCAACAGGACCAATCAATACGGCATATCGTCAGTTTTTAGGTAGATCTGACCAGCAGTTAAGGGTATTTGTCCTTGATTTAAAAACAGGAAATCTATTAAGGAAGATAGACACAGGTATAACGTATGCCTTTGGTAGCTCTATTATAAACTCCGCCCTTGATATAGATAAAGGGAATTCAGGTTCCTCTGGTTCTTACAAAGATGATGTTATCTATATTGGGTACACAAAATGTGCAGATTCACCGTGCACCACAAGCTCAACGTGGACAAAGGGAGGGGTGGTAAGGCTATTAACAAAGGAGAGTGATAATCCAGGCAATTGGGTTGTGAACACTGTTATTGATAGTATAGGGCCTGTTACTGCAGCCGTAACCAAACTACAGGATAGAAATAATGGCAAATTGTGGCTCTATTTTGGCACAGGTAGATATTTTTACAAAATGGGGACAAGCATGGATGACCCTGGAAACACAGCTGATACAACCACAATTCGGCGTATATATGGGTTAAAAGAGCCCTGTTATTCATCATCAAACACATTAGATACCTCATGCTCTCTATCGGTTACCGAGGCTAATCTAAAAGACCAGACAACCAGTCCCTCTTCTACCCTTGATTCAGTGTATTCAGGTTGGTATATAAATCTTGATACCCCTGGGACATCCACCTTACAGGAAAGGGTGATTACCGACCCCCTTGCGGTATTTAGCGGGGTAGTATTTTTTACTACCTTTAAGCCATCTGCTGATATCTGTGCAGTAGGTGGGAATACATACATCTGGGCAGTGGATTACAAGACCGGTGGCGGTGCAACAGGCTTGTTAGGGAAGGGTCTTCTCCAGGTATCAACAGGCGAGATAAAAGAATTACAGTTAGGTTCGGCTTTTTCTGAGAAGGAGGGCAGGAGAACAGCGGCAATCACAGGTATGCCGCCAAGGGGGCAGGGATTATCTGTAGTCATTGGTCCAAGACCTATGAAAAAGATAATACATATAAAGGAAAAATGAGAAAAGATAGCAATAGTGGATTCACCCTTATTGAGCTTATGGTGGTGGTTATCATAGTGGGCATACTTGCAGGTCTATCTGTTTTTAGCTACAGGGATTTTGTAAAGAAGAATGAGATAAATAATCAGATAAGGGCGCTCTATTCTGACCTTATAAAATTAAGATTGATGGCAATGAGGACAAACAAGACCACCTTTATGGAGTTAACCAGTGATAACTATATAGGTTATGTGGATACCAATGAAGATGACATCCTCGATGCAGGAATAGATGCTATTGTATTGCAGGCAAACAAGAATCCAGATGTTCTTTTTACCCCACATGGTCAGTTTGTCCATACCATATCATACAATGGAGGTGGCTATCTCAGCTTTAATTCAAGGGGATTTACAAATACACCAATCACGGTCTGTATATTTTCTAATGTTAATCCAACGTATGACTGTATTAAGGTCTCTAAAACAAAAATTAATATGGGAAAGATAAAAAACCAATCTTCAGGGTGCAATGATGCCAATTGTGAAACACGATAACAAAGGTTTTACCTTAACTGAGGTTCTGGTAGCCATCACAATCCTTACCATCGGGATGCTTGGCGCCCTTGAGGGATTATTGTTATATACACAACATAATATCAATAATCTATGCAGGGATGAATCGGTAAAGATTGCAGAACAGAAGATGAACGAATTAAGGGGCATATCATATGCATCCCTTACCTCTGGAAGCACCACAATTAAAAGGAAAATAAAAAACTTTGAAAAAAATTTTAATGTGGAATGGAGCGTTGCCGCCATATCGGGAAATAGCTCCTCTGTCGAGGTATCGGTCAAGTGGACTATTATGAATAAAAAGTGGGGCCATGCTGTGCGCTCAATAATCAATAGGGGTTGATGTAAATGAAACACATGGGCAACAAAAAAGGTTTTACCCTGATAGAACTCCTTATTGCATTAACTATTCTTGCGATTATAGTTGCTATAAGCTCCGACACATTCAAAAATGTTCTTAAACAGGCAGGCCAGGAGATGGGCATTATATCCACACAGATGGACAGCTTTATAGGTCTTGGGATACTCACCTATGATATTGAATATGCCGGTTATGGCCTTCCAGAAGATTATAAAACAGCCATAAGTTATAACGAGGCTGCAACATCGCCTGCAACTACATACAATGATGCACCATCTGGTGTTCCAAGGGCCTTTATTTTAGGCAACGATGTAGGGTTTAATAACTCCGATTATCTTACTATCAAATCAGTTCTTGCTGCCACTAATAATACATGCACAAAATGGACCTATATAACCTTTGAGGATAAGCCAAAGCCAAAACAATGGGGTTCGACCAGTCAAAATTTAAGCAATGGAAACAGGGTAATTGTTATAAAACCTGCAAAGGATATATACAGTAGTAATCAATTAATAATAGATGGGGATGGCAATTTCTCTATTAACTTTAGCTCTACCTCTTTTCCTTCTGATTTTTCTCCCCAGAATCCAGGAGAGAGGTACATGATTTATGGCGTGGATACAAGTACAGATCTGAGAATGCCTTTTAATAGAACTGATTATTATATAAAGATACCAACAACATCAAGCATGCCTTCAAGATGTGCTCCTAATACAGGAATATTATATAAGGGGGTTGTAAACCATTCAAATGGCAATCTAACAGAAATGCCTATACTTGACTGTGTGGCTGATATGCAGGTCATATTTGGACTTGATAGCAACGAAGACGGTGTTATTGAAACCTATTCTAATGATTTATCCGGCCTAGATGCACTGAAAATAAAAAAAAGGGTAAAAGAGGTAAGGGTTTATATATTGGCCCATGATGGTGGAAAAGACAATGGCTATGCATACCCTTCAAGCACCATAACAGTAGGGGAGTTTGGAAAAGGAAGGGATTTCAATCTATCAACTACCATAGGAACAGGATGGCAGAACTATAGATGGAAACAGCACATCCTTGTTTTAAGGCCAAAAAATCTATGAAAAAGTTAGTTTTTAAAAACCCAATAGGCATGGCAATGGTGCTTGTTTTAATGATAATACTAATCTCTTCGCTTTTGGTAGGGGCTGTCCTATTTTTTTTAGGAAGAGGAACCGAGGTCTCTATTTTTGAAAAGAATTACAAGACTGCCAAAGAGGCATCATACGGCGTTATTGATTTTTTTTTAAAGGATTTAATCCCCACATCAATCAGTGTAGCCACCTCTTCCCCTGGAAACTCTATAGACTCCACATTAAATGCCTTAAACCTCACTGCAAATGAAGCTATTACAAGGGTTGCAACAAATGCATGTTTTAGCAGTAAACTCCTTTCAGCTACTGCCTCATGGGATGCAACCTGTGTTTCTGATACAAACATTAAGAATTCAGCGGACTTGAGATTTACCTTAAAGGCTGAATCAGGGGCCCCATATGATGTATATGTGAAGATTATAGATACTGTTTCTGGCAACACTAATACTGGAGGGGTTATGCTTGAGGGGGCAGGGGTAGCTGAATCTTCAAGTGGTGTCATTACACCGCAACATTTTCCTTATATGTATAGCATTGAGGTGCAGGGGGAAAGACAACAGAATCCCACAGAAAGGGCACAATTAGAAGTGCTTTATGCCTATTAAAAAATCTGAAATAAGACAATTAATCACAAAAAAGAAAATAGGGCACAAATATGAAAAAAAATATTTATTTTATACTATTATTGGCATAATAGTTGTCATTTTAATTTTCTATTTTATTTTGCATGATAAAGATAAAGACACCCAAAAGGGTTTTTTAAATAGAGGTTTTATTAAAAACCATGCAGTAGAAGAGAGAAAGATAAAAACAAACCCTATGCCTTATGTAGATAAGGCAAGACTTGAACTTATATCATCAGATAATAGGGATATTATAAAGGTTATAATTGAAAAAAAAGAGCCGGACATTGATTACAGATTTCAATGGAAAATAAACGGGAAAGTAATTGAAAACTATGAAGGGGACAGTATTTCAGGTTTTAAAGAAGACGATACCATCGGGGTTACAGTTACACCCTTTAGGAAAAACGAGGTAGGGCAACCAAGATTTTTTAGTTTAACCGTTCACTCTACTGTTCCGAAGGTATTAGGTATTTCTGAACCAAAAACGGATAACAATATTATGGTCTTTAAGGTCTTAACTGAAGGCAAGGATGAGATTATCTATTCGTTAATGGAGGCCCCTAGCGGTATGAGAATAGACAACAAAACTGGGGAGATAACATGGAATGTAAAAGATGTGCCATCTGGCAGATATGAAGGCAAGGTTCTCATAAAAAATAAAAAAGGCGCAGAGGTCTTATATCCATTCAGTATAAATTTAGGCTGATGTATTGGTTAAGTTTCTTGGATAATCTGTTTTGTATCTCTGTATTTTTTAAAAATTTTCAAAAAAATTATATGGTTGGATAAAATTAGATTTTATGATATATTTAAATTAAAGAAATTTTACAAAGGATGGGTTAATTTTTTAAGGGATACAATATGCCTTATAGTGTAAAAATTTTAAGGGGATTGGATGAGCTTGACCCAAAGGTGAAGGGGGTTATCCTTGATCTACTTGAGGAGATAGAAAAAAACACCCGAGAGTCTGTTAAACGCAGTGACTTTGATGAACTCAAGGCAGCGTTTACAGAACTAACAAAAACTGTAAACGAACTTGCTGAGGCACAGAAGAGATCAGAGGAAAGACTTACAAGGGTTGAGATTGCAATAGAGCAGCTCACTGAGGCACAGAAGAAAACTGAAATAAAACTTAATGAACTTGCTGAGGCACAGAAGAGATCAGAGGAAAGACTTACAAGGGTTGAGATTGCAATAGAGCAGCTTGCTGAGGCACAGAAGAAAACTGAAATAAAATTTAATGAGCTTGCTGAGGTTCAGAAGAATACTATAGAAAGGCTTGAGGGTATTTCCAATTCAGTAGGCTACTCCCTTGAAAACAATGCCTATAAGGGTCTTCCTGACCTTCTAAAGAAGGAAGGTATAGATGTAGAGGGCAGGATAATAAGAAAATATTACGAGGAAAACCAGATAAATATATGGGGGTCTGGAAAAAAGAACGGAGAAACTTTATTAATTCTGGGAGAAGTGAAGGTAAGGCCCTCTAAAAAAGAGATAGATAGATTTCTTCGTATTGTGGACAAAATAATAACAAAAGAAAGAAAAAATGTCTTTACTGTATTTGTAGCCCATGACTATCATCCAAATATAGAAAGATACCTCACAGAAAAGGGTATAAAATACTACTGGTCATATGAACTGGAATAAATTACAATCTTTAAAGAGATAAGACTGAGCAATATTATTGCCCTACTTCCTTTTTTTCTTATCCCCTTCCTTGGGGGAAATCATCTTTCTCTGTTCTATATAACAATTGATAAATTTTGGCTAGAGACAACCTTTACAATGCTTCTTATCATTGCAGTTTTAATGATTTTCTATGACGAATATAAAGGCAATGGGACTATTTCAAGCTCAATTGCTGAACTGACTAAACTAGCCTTTTTCATCCTTCCCTTTATTTTTTTTAATCTGATTAGTCTTACATATACCTGGAGTCTTTATAATAGCCTAATCGAGATTAATTATATGGCGTGGATGATAGGGGGTATATTTATCTTTTGCTGCAATAAGAAAAAAGAAATTTTATTAAAAGCCTTAATTACAGCAATGGTGCTTATTGTTTTTATAATGGTATTTCAGTTTTTGATACTTTTTCCAAATTTAAAACAAATATTTACCGAAGGGAAGGAGGCATTCTTTTTGAGCAAAAAGAATGTACCATTTGTATCATTTCTTAATGAAAGCACCCTGGCAGGATATTTTTTATTTATAATCCCCTTGAGCCTCTACTATGGTATCATAAAAAAGAATATTTTCTTCAAAGCCACATCTGTTATTATTATTTTCGGACTTCTTTTTACCATCTCGAGAATGGGGATATTTATTGGCTCAATTATATTGTTAAGCATTGGTTTTATTCTATTCAGAAGGATGGATTTTAAGGGATTAATTAACCTGGCATTGATAATAGCAATAGCGCTTGCCGTTTTCTTTTCTTTTTTTTACTTCAGCGAAAAGAACAGCATAGATAAAACTAATAAAACTAGCCTTGAGAGACAATATCAATATGAAATGAAAAAAAAGCTAAAAAATGTGGGAAGCGATATTAAAACACTTAATTACAGAACTGAAACATGGAAAAAAACTATCCCTGCAATAAGAGAGAGACCTTTTTTTGGATATGGGACAGGGACTTTTGAATATGCTTACAGAAAACACTATGATGGCGACTTCTATACTAAGTATGCCCATAATATCTTACTTAAAACATGGGTGGAATTAGGTTTATTTGGGCTATTGAGTTTTGTTCTGTTTGTCATAGGTATCTTTTTAAATTTAAGAAGGGAAAATAATGATCTCCATAATTTTATCTTTATTTCTTGCATGGCAGGATTACTTTTTGCTTTATCAAATGTAACCTTTGAGGCTCCAGCATACTTGATTACGTTTTTTATCCTATCGTCAATTTTTTTTGTATCAAAAGGCAATAATAATAAAAAAAATGTTTTTTCGCTTTTAGATAGAGCCTTGATTCTGCCGCTCTGTATTATTATGGTAATTCTGTGTGGTTCCTTTTATTTTACAGCAAAATCAGACACCTCAAAAAAGGCGGTCGAAGACGGTAAGATATTAGAGGATAATGGTTTCTGGACAGATGCATTTAGGTTATATAAAGATGCTATCGAGGAGATGCCGCTCAACAATGATGGGTATATTAGTGCAATCAATATATTGATTAACTCTTTAAAAAATGAAAGGAATATTGAGATTAAAGAGAAAATAAAGGGAGGGATAGCTTACTATTTAAAAAAGGTTGAAGGATATACAGACAAGAACTCCGAGCTTTTCTTCATCATGGGAATGGCTTATGGTGCAATTGGCGATATCCATAAAGCAGGGGAATATTTTAAACAGGCACTCCATTTTTATCCTTCATCGGGATATTATGCATATAAAATAGCGCAATTCTATTATCTGAGTGGGGATTTAGTAAAGACACAGCAGATGCTTGATTATATAACCACATATGCTGATAGGTATAAGAAATCAGGGAATCTTAATGGGATTTATGTCTATATGGCACGGGATCTCAAGGCAGATATTGCCTTTAGAGAGGGCCGAAAAGATTTGGCATTCATGATAGCACAAGAAAACCTGGATGATGCTGAAAAAGGGGCTTATGTAATATCCGATCCTCGAGCAAGAGAATATGTAAACAGAGATATCTTCATTAACTATCTTAAAAATAAGGCAAATTTTTATAGATCAAGATTATAAAATTTACCTAATTTAATGCCATTAACTTACTAAATTCTTTTTTTATAAAAAGAAAAATCGTATACTTTAATGCTTACATGCCTTCATTAAGGCCCAGATAGAGATGAATTTGAATATTAATTATCTAAGAAAAGGACACCCTGAAGTCCAACGGCGGTAGCCTATCAAAATAAAGCTATTGCGGAGGATCTCGGGGATTTATTTTTAAGAGTGATTAGAGGGTCATGCAGAGGGTTTATTCTTAAGGAGATATTTAATAATGTTAGTTAAAAAACAAAAGGTTTTTATTACAGGTGGTGCAGGGTATATAGGTTCAGTGCTTGTGCCAGCCTTGCTAAATATGGATTACAGGGTTGTTGTTCTTGATAATTTTATGTATGGGCAGAATTCCCTCCTTGAGTGTTGTGCCCATGAGGATTTTGAGGTTTTTAGAGGCGATGTAAGGGATAAAGATATATTAAAACCGCTCATCAAAGATGCTGATTTTATAATACCCCTTGCTGCCCTTGTAGGTGCACCGCTCTGCAATAGGGACAAAATAGGTGCTGTAACAACAAATAGGGATGCCATAGAGCTTATTACCAAGATTGCCTCAAAGGAACAGAAGATAATTCTACCGACAACAAATAGCGGTTATGGTATAGGCCAGAAAGGCATTTACTGCACAGAGGAGACACCTATCAATCCTATAACCTTATATGGTAAAACAAAAATGGAGGCAGAGGCAATCGTTCTTGAGAGGGGGAATAGTATAAGTTTTAGGCTTGCAACTGTCTTTGGCGCATCACCAAGGATGAGGATTGATTTACTTGTTAATGACTTTGTTTACAGGGCGGTAACAGATAGGTTTGTTGTAATCTTTGAGGGCAATTTTAAAAGGAATTATATACATATAAGAGATGTGGTAAGGGCATTTATCCATGCCATGAGTAATTTTGAAGGTATGAAAAACGAGATATATAACGTAGGGCTTTCTGATGCAAATCTATCTAAGATAGAGTTGTGTGCGAAAATAAGGGAACATATCCCTGATTTTGTCTATCTTGAGGCACCTATTGGAGAAGACCCAGACAAAAGGGATTATATAGTCTCAAATGAAAAGATAGAAAAAACTGGTTTTAAACCTTTATATACACTTGATATGGGGATTAGGGAGCTTATAAAAGGCTATAGAATAATTATAAACAGCAGATATGGAAATGTTTAAAATGATTCAAGAATTTATAAAGAACCACTTAAAACCTGCTATGGGTTGTACGAAAGGACTTGACCATCTCTATTTTTTAGACAGGAAGGCATGACGCCAAAAATACTTGATAGCCCTAAATTCATTACACTCAGCTGAAGAGCCATCGCTGGATTATTAGAAGGGATTATTAAGACTTATAAATGGTCAATAGATACAATAAAATAGAAAAATTAATTGATTTTTTGACTCGAAAGGCGACATGGGTGAGAAAGGAAACGCTTAACATCCACAAGATTGCCCAAGAGACAAGGCTTGCCTCTTCCCTTTCGTGTGTTGAGATTTTTGTTACACTTTTTTACGGGGATATAGTCAAACACAGGCCTTATAGCCCAGACTGGGAGGATAGGGATAGGTTTATAATCAGCAAGGGACATGGGGGGATATCTTTTTATCCTATACTTGCCGATAAAGGGTATTTTGATAAAAATATGCTGAGTAAGGTATGCATTGAGGGTTCATTCTTAGGTGGAATACCTGACTGCATTATACCTGGCTTTGAGACAACAAATGGTTCTTTGGGCCATGGGCTTGGTGTTGCCTGTGGAATTTCTCTAGGCCTGAAGTTAAAAAAAAAGAGCAACAATGTATTTGTTTTAATTGGGGACGGAGAGCTTTATGAGGGTGCAATATGGGAGGCCGTTATGTTTGCGGGTGAGCATAGGCTTAATAATATTGTCATGATTATTGATAACAACAGGGTTTCTATGCTTGATTATTGTAAAAACATAATAAATCTTGAGCCGCTTGAAGAAAAATTTATGGCATTTAGATGGCATGTTGAAACAGTTGATGGTCATGATGTAGGAGAGCTTTATAAGGTTTTAAAAAAGCTAAAAACAACCAAAAAAGGTGGTAAGCCTAAGGTTTTGATTGCGAATACCATTAAAGGCAAGGGTATAGCTCAACTTGAAAACGATCCGCTAAGTCATATAAGGAACTTAAATCCAAAAGAGATAGACAAACTAACGGCTGAATTAAAATGAAGCCGGAAAGCAAAACAATGAGGGATGTATTTATTGAGGCGCTGTGGAGGCGAATGCATCTGGATTCGAGTATATTCTTTTTGTCAGCGGATTTTGGTTCACCTAAACTCGACGTTTTAAGGGAGAGCTTCAAGGATAGATTTATTAATGTAGGGATTGCAGAGCAAAATCTTATTAATATAGCAACTGGTCTTGCGATTGAAGGTTTTACGGTGTATGCATATGCTATCGCCCCTTTTTTAACAATGAGGCCTTATGAACAGATAAGAAATAACCTTTCCTTGATGTCTCAGATTAAAGAGATCAATGTCAATCTTGTTGGGGTAGGGGCAGGTCTGAGCTACGATGTGTCTGGCCCAACACATCATAGCCTTGAAGATATATCTGCAATAAGAACGTTGCCCAATATAATGGTGTTTTCGCCAAGCGACTGGGTTCTGGCAGATAGATTAGTTGACTATTCCATCAAGGTAAAAAAGCCTAAGTACTTTAGATTTGATGGCAAACCTCTACCGAATATCTACAAAACAACAAGGCATCTGTCTCTTGAAAATGGTTTTTTCATATTACGTAAAGGCGAAGATTTATGCTTTGTATCAACAGGATATATGACACACACGGCTCTGAAGGTGGCTGATATACTTAAAAAAGACAGAATAAGCGCAGGTGTTGTTGATGTATTTGCGTTGAAAGATATTGACGAAAAACATTTATCTAACACATTGAAACAATACAAAAACATTATAACCATTGAAGAGGCTTTTATAGGTAAAAATGGATTGGACAATCTCGTGTTACATCTATTATACAAAAAAGGCTTGAATCAAAGATTCATAAATATGGGATTTACTGACTCTTATTTATTTGAAATTGGCAGCAGAGAGAGCCTACATAGATTGAACAGGCTTGATGCAGAGACAGTTGTTCAGAAGGTTAAAGCGCTAATTAATAAATGTAGATGAAAAAGACGGATATTGTTTTAATTAATCCAGGCGATAGAAGGGGTATCTACCAAGATTTAGGCAAGGACTATTCTGCGATAGAGCCGCCATTTTGGATTGCTGTCATTGCTGCATATTTAAGGAGTAATGGTTTTAGCGTAGAGGCAATAGACGCAAACGCTGAAGATATTACACCAGAAGAGACCTCAAGACGAGTTAATGAAATAGATCCTTTAGTCGTAGCTATAATCGTATACGGCTCTCAACCATCTGCCTCAACACAACACATGACAATCGTTAGCAAAATATGTTCATCATTAAAAAAAAATACATCATCTAAGATAGTTGTTGGTGGGCTGCATCCTTCAGCATTGCCTGCACAGACCTTAAAGGAGGTGGAGGCAGATTTTATTATTGAGGGTGAAGGCCCCATTTCTTTAAAAAACCTTTTACAGGTTTTAAAAAATAACCTACAAGATTATAGTAAGATACCTGGCCTTTGGTATTATGAGAATCAACAAATCAAAAATAATCCCCTTGCGCCATTGATTGATAATTTGGATTCGGTGTTACCTATTGCGGCCTGGGATTTATTACCCATGAAAAAATATCGCGCCCACAACTGGCATTGTTTTGACGATATAGATAACAAAACCCCTTACGGTGCTATATACACGAGTTTAGGTTGCCCTTATTCGTGTGTTTTTTGTTGTATAAATGCCCCATTTGGAAGGCCTGGGATACGTTTCAGGGGACCCGAGACTGTAGTAAATGAGATAGGTATATTAGTAAAAAAATACGGTATAAAAAATCTTAAGATTATAGATGAGCTTTTTGTTTTAAGAGAACAACATTATATGACAATAGTCGATTTACTTATAAAAAAGGGATACGGATTAAATATATGGGTTTATGCAAGGGTTGATACTATAAAACCTAAAAATCTTTTCAAAATGAAGAAGGCTGGCATCAATTGGGTTGCATTGGGTATCGAGTCGGCAAATCCAGCAGTAAGAGATGGCGCGAGAAAAAAGATGAGGCCAAGGGACATTAGAGATATTGTTCGAATCATACAGGATGAAGGCATAAGGGTAATAGGCAACTATATTTTTGGATTGCCCGATGATAACCTTGATACAATGCAGGAAACCCTTGATATGGCAATAGAGCTAAATTGTGAATTTGCAAATTTTTATTGTGCCATGGCATACCCTGGTTCAAAATTGTATAATATCGCTATCAATGAAGGGTGGGAGCTTCCAAAGGAGTGGCATGGATTTTCTCAACACTCATATGAAACATTACCACTTCCCACTAAATATTTAAGCGCTAAAGAGGTGTTAAGATTCAGAGATGATGCCTTTTATAACTATTTTAACAACATGAGATATTTAACAATGATAGAAGAGAAGTTTGGCTCAACCGTTAGAGAATATATAAAAGAAATGACAAAAATAAGATTGAAAAGAAGGATTCTTGAAAACTGAAAGGAATAAATAACTATGTTTAGGAATATTATTGATATTATTAAGAAAAATATCTTGACAACAGAGAAGGTGCTAAAGAGTTCAGATATATTAAAGACGATAGAGGGAATATTGGACGAAATCATCTTTGCCTTAAAAAATAATAAAAAGATTCTCCTATGTGGCAATGGTGGCAGTGCTGCAGATGCCCAGCATATAGCAGCAGAGCTTTCTGGAAGATTCTATAAAGACAGGGAGCCGTTATATGCAGAGGCCCTGCACGTCAATACATCATACCTCACAGCAGTTGCCAATGACTATTCCTATGATGAGGTATACTCAAGGCTTATTAAGGCAAAGGGAAGGGTAGGGGACATCCTTATAGCCATATCCACATCAGGCAATTCCACTAATGTCATAAAGGCAATTGAGACTGCAAATAGTATAGGTATGATTACGATAGGGTTGACCGGGGGCAGACAGTGTCTTATGGATGGCATTTGCAAATACCTAATAAAGATACCCTCTGAAGACACACCCAGAATACAGGAAAACCATATATTAATAGGACATATCATCTGTGAACTCGTTGAAGGGGAATTATTCATATGATTATCACAAGGACACCCTTTCGCATATCTTTTTTTGGTGGGGGGACAGACTTTCCTGAGTGGTATAATGAAAACGGTGGCTCTGTCTTATCAGCCACTATAGATAAATATTGCTATATTACCTGCAGGAGATTGCCACCTTTTTTTGGATACAAACACAGGATTGTCTATTCAAGGTATGAGCAGGTAAATGATATTGATGAGATTGCCCATCCTGCCGTTAGGGAATCATTCAGGTTTATGGATATAAAAGAAGGTCTTGAGATTCACCACGATGGTGATCTGCCTGCCCGCTCAGGCCTTGGCTCAAGCTCATCCTTTACCGTGGGATTATTAAATACCCTTTATGCCCTGAAGGGAAAGATGGTGACAAAAAAGAGGCTTGCCCTTGACGCAATTCATGTAGAACAGGAGATGATTAAAGAGAATGTGGGTTCTCAGGATCAGGTAGCAGTTGCATATGGAGGGATTAATAAGATAAGTTTCTCTGGTAAACATGATATAGATGTCACCCCTATAACCCTTACCCATAACAGAATAGAGGATTTTGAGGATCACCTTATGCTTTTCTTTACAGGATTCTCGAGGATTGCCTCGGAGATCGAGGGGGATAAGATCAAAAACATAAAAAAAAATAAAGAAGAACTATCCACGATGCATGGTATGGTTGAGGAGGCAATCCATATTCTGAGTGAAAATAGAGATTTTGATGGTTTTGGTGAGCTACTGCATGAAAGCTGGAGGTTAAAAAAAAGATTGTCTGATAGAGTAACCACATCTTCTTTGGATGAGATATATGAAACTGCATTGAGAAATGGTGCGAAGGGAGGAAAGCTCCTTGGCGCAGGGGGTGGAGGTTTTATCCTATTTTTTGCGAAACCTGAAAACAGAAATAGATTAAAGAAATCTCTGGCACATCTTTTACATGTACCTTTTTCTTTTGAAAATACAGGCAGTCAAATAATCTATTATAGTGAATGAGTTATAATGAAAATGAATAAGAGGACTCAATGAAGATACCTTTCGGGACTATTTCTATAACTGATACCACAAAAAGATTAATAAGCGAGGCCCTTGATACAAAAAGAATCTCCAGTGGTAAATATGTCAGGGAATTTGAAAAGAGATTTGCCGAGCTGATAGGTGTTAAAGAGGCAGTAGCGGTATCGACAGGGACAGATGCCGATGCCCTTGCCCTTGCTGTGCTTTACGATTTTGGGGCAGAGAGGGGTGATGAGATCATCATCCCAGCCCTTTCCTTTGTTGCTACAGGCAATTCTGTTTTACAGGCAGGGTTTACACCTGTTTTTGTTGATATAGATAGAAAAACACTCAATATGGACACTATAAAAATTGAAGATGTAATTACCACAAAGACAAGGGCTATTATGCCTGTGCATCTTATGGGCAAACCTGTAGATATGGATAAAATTACAGATATTGCAAAAAGACATAGATTATACATTATAGAAGATGCTGCAGAGGCACATGGAGCCAAATATAAAGGAAAAAATATAGGAACCCTTGGGGATATGGCTGCATATAGTCTTTATGTAGCCCACATTATATCCACTGGCGAGGGAGGTATCGTTGTGACAGACAATACTGATTTTGCCGATATCCTGAGATCTCTGAGAAGCCATGGCAGGGCTTGTAAATGCGAGACCTGCGTCTTAAATACTGCATCTGCATATTGTCCAAAGAGATTTAGTTATGGTGACAATGCTGATATAAGGTTTATCTTTGAAAGGATTGGTTTTTCATCAAAGATGAATGAACTGGAGGCAGCAATAGGCATAGGCACACTCGAGATCTACCATGAGGTGTTGGATAAAAGAAGAAAAAACCTATATTATCTTATTGAAAATTTTGATAGATTCAGCCCTTATCTTGGAACGATAGAAAAAGAACCCCATGAGGAGATAGGGCCCCATGCATTTCCTGTGATAGTGGGAGAAAATGCAGGTTTTACAAGAAACCAGCTTGTAAATTATCTTGAAAAAAATGGTGTAGACACAAGGAGCCTCTTTTCATCAATGCCTACCCAATGCCCAGGTTTTAAATTTCTCGGTTATAAACCTGGAGGGTTTCCAAATGCAGAATACATTGGAGAAAATGGTATCCATATAGGTGTCCATCAGGATATGGGTATAGATGAATGCAACTATTTCCTTGAAATAACTGATAAATTCCTTAAAAAGTGCTATTCATAATGAAAAACAAGGCTATTTTTATAGACAGAGATGGCACTATAAATATAAACACGCACTATATAAGTGACCCTGAGGACTTTGTTATGTATGAAGGCGTTGGAAAAGGGGTAAGGATATTACAGGATAAGGGTTATTTGATAATTGTTGTAACAAACCAATCAGGGATAGCAAGAGGGTATTTTACTGAAGAGGATCTGAAAAATGTCCATCAAAGGATGGAAGATGAATTTGCTGAATTTGGTGTTAGACTAGACGGTATATATTATTGCCCCCATCATCCTGAAGATAGATGCCAGTGCAGGAAACCCAATACTGCCTTATTTGAGGAGGCTATAAAAGGGCATGATATTGATACATCAATGTCATTTATGATTGGAGACAAGGAACTTGATATTGTGGCAGGTAAGAAGATAGGCTTAAAAACTATTCTCGTCCCTGAAAGACATGAGCGTGAGGGTTTGATAAATAACATTAAAGAATGGCAATATCTACCTGATTATATAGCTGATAATTTTTTAGATGCAATTGAATGGATTATAATAAATGAACAATGAAAAAATTATCTATAAACATATTTTTCTGTATTTTCACAATTATTTTATCATTTACTCTAATAGAAATCTGCTGTAGAATTTATTCAGGATTTTTCAATAAAAACATACCACTGACAAGATGGGAGTTTAGACTAACACAACCAAAAGCTTATCGAAATAGCTATTTTTTCAATAAAGAATTTATCTTTGAATCAATGCAATCAGTTTCTCTTAATAAGGCCGCAAATCCTGATGCTTTAGTTCTTAATGATTTCAATGGTAAATATCTCAATGTAGTTGATGGGTTTAGATATACAACACATCAGCCTAAATGCTATAATAGAAGAATCTTAATGTTTGGTGGTTCAACCCTTTTTTCTCAAGAAGTTCCAGACTGGGAAACGATACCATCGCACATACAGCGTCTTGTTAATAATTCCGTAAGCTTAAAAAATTATATTGTTCATAACTATGGTATGGTTTCACTGACAGTAGGTCAGCAGAAAGATCTTTTGAAAAAAATTTCTATTAAAAAAGATGACATAGTGATCTTCTATGGTGGTGTGAATGATATATATTATCTTGTTTACAATGGTTATAAAGATGGCTGGAAACCAGGAAAACCATCTTTCAGACCTATTGTTAGGCTAACATGGTATCAAAAATTAATGCATTTTCTATATCTAAGGTTTAGTAATTATAGCGCTGCAATAAAGATTTTTATGGATGTTTATGATAGAAATATCCCTTTTACTATTGCTGATACAAAAATTTTTCAGAATAATTTAAATCAGGCTGTTGATTCATATTTTGATGCTATAGTATCATCGTATGAATATGTAACAGCACATGGAGGATATTTTTTCCATTTTTTACAACCAAACATTTTTACATTGTCTAAGAATTCTGATTATGAAAAAGAGTTAATCAAGAATTACCTTCAAACACCACCAGGGATTGAGAAAGCATTTAAATCAAGTTATCCTGAAATGATTAAGGCAACTAATAAGCTCCGTAACGTGGGCATTAAATCCTATAATATTTCTGATGTATTAGATGAGCGTTCAAATGATGAAGAATATTATTTAGATTTTTGTCATATAAACCACACAGCTAATAAAATAATTGCTAATAAGATCTTTGAGATAATATCTTCAAAAAATTAAATTTGAGTATGCATACAACAATTATAAAGCCGAAACAGAATTGGGAAACTATTAATTTAAAAGAACTAATTGAATATAGGGACTTATTTTACTTTCTTGTTTTGCGTGATCTTAAAATCCGCTATAAACAGACTGTCCTCGGTGGCTTATGGGCAATAATCCAGCCATTCTTTACAATGGTGGTCTTTAGCCTCTTCTTTGGCAAGCTTGCAAGGGTTCCATCAGACGGAATCCCCTATCCTATATTTAGCTTTGTTGCATTAGTCCCGTGGACTTTCTTTGCCCAGGGATTAACAAATTCATCAAATAGCCTTGTAGGGAGTGCCAATCTAATCACAAAGGTATATTTTCCCCGTATGATCATCCCGCTTGCAAGCGTTGTATCAGGTATTCTTGATTTTGTTATAGCCTTTGCGGTTCTCATAGGGATGATGTTTTTTTATGGAATATACCCGACCATTAATATTATCTGGTTGCCCTTTCTTTTGCTTCTTGCCTTTATAACCGCTTTAGGCGTTGGTATATGGCTTTCTGCGTTAAATGTAGAATATAGGGATGTCCGATATGTCGTTCCTTTTCTTGTCCAGATATGGCTTTTTGCAACGCCAATTGCTTATCCAGTTAGCCTTCTACCTGAACCATGGCGGACAGCATATGGCATCAATCCTATGGTTGGGGTTGTAGAGGGTTTCCGATGGGCATTACTCAGAACAGACACTGCCCCTGGTCCCATTATAATAGTCTCTTCCGTAGTGGCTGTCTTAATATTTATAGCTGGATCCCTTTATTTTCATCGAATGGAAAAGACATTCGCGGATGTAATATAAATATTGGTGTTTAACTATGTCTGATATTGCAATTAGAGTGAAAAATTTAAGCAAGCTTTATTACATCGGAGAGAGACAGCAGCATCACAGGATGTTGCGTGATACAATAGCAGAGTTTGTAAAAAGAATCTATAAAAAAATTATAGGGATAGAACCAAAAAAACAACCTTTTAATAATAATAGACAATCCAGTTCTTTTTGGGCATTAAAGGATATATCATTTGAGGTAGCACGTGGGGAAATAGTTGGTATTATAGGTAGAAATGGGGCAGGCAAAAGCACTCTTCTAAAAATCTTATCTAAGATAACTCAACCAACTGAGGGTTATGCTGAAATAAATGGCAGGGCATCAAGCCTTCTAGAGATTGGCATAGGCTTTCATCCGGAATTGACAGGGAGAGAGAATATATTTTTAAACGGCGCTATCCTTGGAATGAAAAAAAACGAGATAAAGGCAAGATTTGACGAGATAGTAGATTTCTCAGAAGTAGAAAAGTTTATTGATACGCCCATAAAATATTACAGCAGCGGCATGTATGTCCGTCTTGCTTTTGCGGTAGTCGCCCATTTAGAACCAGAAATCTTATTGGTTGATGAGGTCTTGGCGGTAGGTGATATAGAATTTCAAAAAAAGTGTATTGGAAAAATGGAGAAGGTTGCTCATGAGGGAAATACTGTATTGATCGTTAGTCATAATATGAGTAGTATAAGGGCATTGTGCACACGTGCATTATTATTTGACAATGGTTGTATAAAAACCACAGGGCAGACTGATGACGTTATAAATGTATATCTCAGCACAAATACAATTGGGTCGGCAGAAAGGGTTATATCTGATTCTGATTATCTCTCAAAGGAAAATAAAATAAGCATAAAGCGTATAAGTCTTTTAAACAACGCTATGGATACCTTTTCAGTATATTGGCGTGAACCGATAAAAATAGCTATGGAAATGGAGGTTTTTGAAGATATCGATAACGTTACCTTTGGCGCAGGTTTAAAAATGCTCGATGGTTCATGGATTTATTGTACACATCATAACGATTATAGTACTAGCCCAGGATGGTCGCTTAAAACTGGTTTTTATATAATAAAATTTACCCTTCAGAATGAATTGAAACCAGGCGTTTACAAACTAGCTGTAGGCGCTCATCAAGAGCATTACATGAACAATCTGTTTCATATCGAGTCAGTTTACATTGAAATTCTTGGTCACACCAAAGATGGTGTTACGCCTCTCATATATAATCCAGGAATAATAAATGGCAAATCTATATGGGAAGAACCTAAAATATTTCAGCCATCTGATTTGAATAATGATAATCCATAAAGACATTAGGTCATCCTCACAAATCAAAATTTCATTGATATTGCTTGATTGGTCTGTCCGTGAAAGTTTCCATTCGCTTTATTGGCTTAATAGACAAAATATACCAAAGGATATATATGAACTTATATGGATAGAGCTTTATGAAAGGGTGGTCTCAGAGGTAATAGATAACGTTGATGTATATATAACATGCAATCAAAAAGGGATGTATCATAAACATAAAGGATATAATATAGGCTTACTTAAGTCAAAAGGCCAGGTCATTGTCATCTGTGATAGTGATGCTGTATTCCCTCCTAATTTTATAGAATCAATAATTAAAACATTTGATATATATGAAGGCAAAGAACCAAAATCTATGGTTCTTATGCATTACGAATGGAGGACATCTGCAAAATATCCCAAAAATATGAAGGATATATCCGAGATAAAGAATTTTATCTGGCAGGATCTATGGCCTAACGTGGGTGCCTGTATGTCATTCAGGAAGTTTGATGCTGTGCGTTTTGGTGGGTTTGACGAACATAAATCATATAAAGGATATATGTGTGGCCCTTACGACCTCGGTTGGAGGTTAATAAATGCAGGCATTCCTGAATTATGGCATGATCCAGATGTTGCCTTATACCACTTTTCGCACCCTGATCCACCAGCAACTTATAATCAAAATTTTTCATGGAAGATGTACCGAGAGATTACCTATCCTCATTTCGAGGGCCATGCCTTAAAATCAGTAGAAGCTTTTTCTACTGGAAGGTTGCTCCCTTTAAAGGAAAACAGCAACATTTTTAGCTTGCGTATGTCTATGCGAAAGATAGGGACTGATTATGAGAAAAAATATGCGCATGTAACAGGAGCAGATGGTTTTTCCATAAAAGAATGGCTTAACCTATATCTTGTAATGATTTTTTTAGGCCCATTAAAACCAACGATAAAACGTATAGGTAAATTTCTTGAAAAGAGAATAAAACCAGAAACCTACATAAAGTTTGAAAGAGCATGGAGGTCACTTCAGTTTAGATGGAACATAAGAAAACACTAAAACAAAACCAATTGGTCAGCATTATATCTCCTGTTTATAATGCGCACATGTATTTAGAGCAATGCATCAGAAATGTTATAGAACAAACATATCCGTATATTGAACATATAATAATTGATGGGGGTTCTACTGATGGAACGCTTGAAATAATAGAAAAATATCAAAAAAAATATCGTGGTAGGATTAGACCCATCTCAGAGCCGGATAGGGGTGCTGGAGATGCGTGGAATAAGGGCTGGAAGATAGCAAAAGGTGATATTATAGGTTGGATTGGTGCTGATGATATCTATATGCCTGATGCGGTAGAGACAATAGTGAGTTTTTTTAATGAAAATCCTGATGCCTATTTTGTCTATGGGGAGTGTGAATATATAGATGGTGAGGGCAACATCACAGGCAAGGCAAAGACAAGGGAATTCAACCTTCATTATGCCCTAAACAATGATAATCCCATTCCTACCATGTCAGCCTTTTATAAAAAAGAGGTGATAAGAAAGATAGGGTGGATGGATACAACTATAAATGCCTGTGATTATGATTACTGGATAAGGGTGGCAAAACAATTTCCCATGCACCACATAAAAAAGGTTCTATCCAGGTTTAGGATACACGATGGCTCTGTAGGGGGTAAACTGAAGACATTCAAGATTTATGCAAGAGAAAGATATATAATAAACAGAAGGCATGGCGGTAGTTTAGTTTCTTACCATGTCCTTGGGTATATTCTTACACATTACCTACCTACATTTATGGTAAATACGTTGATACGGTCCCTCTGGGAGTTTAAAAAAGGCCGACTATTTAAAAGGAAATCTCTTTGAAGAGATTATTTGATATACTCCTTTCAGGTATTGGTCTTATCTTATCCGCCCCATTATGGATAATATTTACCATATTGATTAAAAAAGGAGACCAGGGGCCTGTGTTTTATTCCCAGTATAGGGTGGGAAAAAACGCCAAAATATTCAATGTCTTGAAATTTCGTTCCATGGTTCCTGATGCGGAGAGAAATACAGGGGCTGTGTGGGCAACAGAGAATGATCCAAGGGTAACACCTATAGGAAAGATTATAAGGGCAACAGCAATGGATGAGCTGCCTCAGCTATGGAATATATTCAGAGGCGATATGAGTTTTGTAGGTCCCCGGGCTGAACGTCCTGAACTTGTTGAAGATTTTGCAAAAAAGATTCAAGGATATATGAAGCGGTTCAGTGTTACCCCAGGGCTTACGGGCATAGCACAGGTATATGGAAGATATGATACGCCACCTCAGCATAAACTTAAATATGACCTGCTTTATATAAAAAAAAGATCACTATGTCTTGATATGAAACTTATTGTCCTTTCATTCTGGATAACATTTAAGGGCAAATGGGAGTCAAGGGAAAAGAAGGTCTAGACAAAATACTAACGTGCTTTTATGAAAAAGAAAAAATTATACGATGTTATAGTTGTAGGTGGAGGCCCTTCGGGACTAAATACTGCAAGACTCCTTACTGATAATAATCTGGAGGTGTTAATATTAGAGGCAAAGAATTCGGTTGGAAAAGATGTGGTTTGTACCGGTATAGTAGGCATTGATACCTTTAGAAGGTTTAATATATCCAAAAAATCTGTCTTGTATGAACCCCAGGCAATTGAACTTATATCACCCTCAGGAGATAAAATATTCTACAACCATCCTTTTCCATTTGCCTCTGTTGTAAGCAGAGAGATATTTGACAATCAGCTACTCGAGCAGGCTGTGAAAAATGGTGCCCAACTCAGCCTAAATTCAAGGGTATTTGATATATCACACGAAAAGAATTATATCTCAGTAACATATGCTACGCCAGAGATTCCTAAAGAAACAATTAAAGGGAGGTTTGTTGTTATTGCCACAGGGATAAATTATAATCTGAATAAACTATTGGGGCTTGGCTTTCCTAAATATTTTTTAAAAGCGGTTCAGGGCTATGGCTATTTTAAAAATGGAGACAAAAATAATATCAAAATTTTAGTTGCCAATGGCATTGCAAAAAATGGTTTTGGATGGGTTGTTCCTATCGATAACAATATCGCCCGTGTTGGATTGATTACCGATGGTGACCCTGAAAAAGGTTTTGAATATATTAGAAATACATTCTATTCTGAACCTTCTGCCTTGATTTTTGAATCCCTAAGATACAAACCTATAGCCCAGGGCATAGTCTCAAAAACCTTTGGTGAAAGGGTGGTAGTTGTAGGAGAGGCTGCAGGTCAGATTAAGACAACAACAGGTGGAGGTCTTTATTTTGGATTGTTGTGTTCTGAATTGGCATCAAAAACAATAAAAGAAGCATTTGATGAAAATAACTTCAGTGAAGAGAGGCTTTCAATATATGAAAAACAATGGAAATCCCTTATCTCAGAAGAGATAAAAAAAGGAATGATTATCCGTAGGCTTTGCGGCAGGTTAAGCGATAGACAGATAGAAAAGATATTCAAAATTGTCAAATCCGATGGTTTTTTTGATTATATAACCAAAAACGCTGATTTTAACTGGCATAGCATATTTGTTTTAAATCTTTATAAAAAAATTAAAGGTTTTTATACTGATTCCTAATCATTTTTTGCAAAAGTTTTTTAATAAAAAAACTTGTATTTTCTTGAAATAAAATGTATCAAATAACGAAAACATAATGTTTTAAGGGGTTAGCAAAGGTTATTTATGATATTTAGTAGAAATAAAGTGATTAAAAAAAATGGCCATAGTAGTCATTTAGAGGCCCAGAAAAATCTCTTAACAGCAGAAGATATTGGGGAGGACATGCAGGGATTAAGCTCTGATTCAGACTCATTGACGCCATCTGAGAAACCATCTGAAAATTCTAATGGTATGGCTATTCTTAAGAAAAAAATGAAAAAGGAGAACATAGAAAAGAAAGAGAAGAAAGGTCTTAAACTTCCATCAAAGGTCGAGATACTAAGTAAGATTGGTCTGAGCAGGACTGGGGAGCTTATTGGTATTGATATAGGCACATCAGCCATAAAAGTTGGGGTTATAAAGAAGACAAAAGATGGCTTTGAACTTACGCACCTGACTAAAAAAACATATAAGAAAGATCTATTAAGCGATGGGGTTATTATAGATAACAATTTTGTCGCCCGGGAGATAAAAGATATAATATCGGCTAACAACATCAAAAGCAGTATCGCTGCCTGCGCTCTATCTAGTTACAGTGTGATTACAAAAAAGACAAGGCTCCCTATCTTTGAACAAAAGGGCATTGTAACAAAAAAACCCTCTAAATTAGTATTTGAAGATATAGCGCTAATTGAGGCTGAGATAGAGAATGCTATACCATTTTCTTTAAAAGAAATTAATTACAGTTATCATATAGTTGGGATCGACAGAGAAGATGAAAATTTCATAAATATTTTAATTGTTGCTGCAAAAAAAGAGGTAGTAGAAGGATTTGTCAATACCTTCAGGGAGGCGGGGTTGAATCTTGTATTGCTTGACGTGGATATCTTTTCATTGATTAATCTTGTTGAGCAGATATACGGATATAGTGATTCCTCAACCCTCATAGTAGATATCGGCGCCTCTGTGATGAATATGGCTATAGTGAAGGGAGAAGACATTGAGTTTACAAGAGAGATAATGCTCGGTGGAAAATATCTGACAGAACAGATCCAAAAAACATTAAAGATCCCCTTTGAAGAGGCAGAGAAAAAAAAGGTAAATGCAGATCCCGAGATAACATATCTTTTTGAAGACTTTATCTTTAATATATCCTCTGAGATTAACAAAACAATTAATTTTTACCTGTCAACAAAACCCAATGAAATAATAAGCAAGATATATATGACTGGCGGATGCTCACTACTTGACGGGCTTAAAGAAAAGGTTAATGAGGATACAAATACAGAGGTTGAGACGATGGACCCATTTCTACTTGTAGGTGGTGGGGATGTGGTAATACCTGAGGTTTATAGAGAATACAAGGATTTTAATGCTATTGCCATGCAGCTTTCAACAAGGATTGATGATATATTGAGATGATAAAGATAAATCTAATACCAAGTCAAACTGAAAAAAATCTTTTCAAAGAGGATATATATGTTTTTATCTTTATTACCTTCCTGTGCTTAATTGCTGTTGGTGGTTTTTATTATAAAAATTACAATGATATCAATGAACAGAAGAGATTGATACAAAATACTAAAAATGAGATAGCAAGCCTACAAAAGATATATAAAGAGTTCCTTGCGATGGAACAGCAGAAAAAAGAGATAGAAAGAAGAATGAAGGCAATAGAGAGCATAAAAGAGGGTAGGGCACTTACAGCAAGGATTCTCTATGATCTTACTGATATTATTAAAGATAATATATGGCTTAGAGACCTAAGTAAAACTGATGATAAATTCAAGATCGAGGGGGTATCTCTGGAGAATGAATCTATATCTGATTTTATGGAAAAACTGGCAAAGATACCGTATATGAAAAATATAGAGCTGTTGAATGTAACCGATGAGCTCGATAAGCAATCCAATGTAACAGTTAAAAAGTTCATTATACAGGGTGATATTGCACTTTGAAAAAACCAGAGATTAATCTAAAAACAATTGAGAAGAAAATAGTAAAGATACCAAAGATCTATAAACTTATTTTTTCTCTTGTCTTTAATATTGGTATATTTGCCCTATGCTTTTTTTTGATTATAAGCCCTCAGCTTGATGAGAAACATAAGTTACAGAATGAATATCGGGAGTTAAAGAAAGAACTTGACAGAATGATTACAATAAAAAACAATATGAGTAAGTACCGTCAGGATTTTGAGCGCATAAATGCGTTATATCAGGAATCTCTAAAACAATTACCTGAGCATAAGGATATACCAAACCTATTGAGAAATGTAACCAATCTCGGGACAGAGACAAGAATGAAGATAACATTCTTTGAGCCAAAACCAGCTCAAAATAAAGAATTTTATCAAGAATTACCCTTTGTGATAAGATATAATGCCCCTTTTCATAATATTGCATACTTTTTTGATGGTATAAGAAGGCTTGAAAGGATTATGACGGTGACAGGTTTTAAAATGGCGCCTGATCCAAAAAGCACCCCAGGTAGATTGACGCTGAGCGGCGAATGTGTTGCTAAAACCTATGTATATCTAAAGGAA
>JGI12104J13512_1000353_pt1 | contig 42344 bp, 44 predicted proteins | sample TerdegcTABiofilm_FD_13512 | JGI IMG/M metagenome (IMG submission 13512)
TGCAAAACGCCCTGTGCTTTTCCCCAGACAAGGGATCTGCATATATTGGTAAGATGATACAGGGGTGTCCAGAAGGCTATCTTTCCCACGGCAGGGGGTAATACATTCAAGGGAAAGAATATACCTGAAAAAAGAAACATGGGTGTTATAAAGAGCGTATAAAAATAGTTAAAAGAATCTATCCCTGGGACAATAGAAGCGCATATCACTGATATCTCGGCAAATATCAGACCGCTTACAAAAAGAATAGGGATAATGGCAACAACCATAAGAGAATCTACAAGCCTAAAGGCTGATATGGCTATGATTATGATGGTCCCATAAAACATGCTCTTTGTGGCTGCCCACATAAGCTCCCCTGCAATAAGATCATTAATGTTAACTGGGGTGGCAAGTATGGCATCAAAGGTCTTTTGAAAGGTCATCCTCACATAGGTCCCGTATGTGCACTCATATGTTGCGGCAAACATGGATGAGGATGCTATTATACCAGGGGCTATGTATTTTATGTATGGGACGCCATCTATGTCCTTTACAAAGGCACCAAGCCCTATACCAAAGGCAACAAGAAACAGCGCTGGCTCTACAAAATTAAGGGCTATGCTTGATCTGTATAGTCTTGTATACACCGAAAGATGCCGCTGCCATACCCTAAATGCCCTTTTAATGTTTACGCCTTCATTCATTATGCGTATCATCTTCAAGCCTTTTTCCTGTTAGCTTAAGGTAAACCTCCTCAAGATTACCGCTGTAGATCTCCATAAGGTTTCTTGGTGAATCCACTGTCACTATCCTGCCTTTATCCATAATGGCAACCCTGTTGCAGAGAACCTCTGCCTCTTCCATATAATGAGTGGTAAGTATGAGGGTTGTGTTGTTGTGCTGGAGGTCTCTAAGTTTCTCCCATACGGTGTGCCTGCTATGAGGGTCAAGGCCTGTTGTGGGCTCATCCAGGATAAGGACATCTGGCGAATTGATAATGGCCCTTGCAAGGAGCAGAGACCTCCTCATGCCCCCTGAAAGGGTCTTAATGGTTGTATCTGCCCGTGCTGCGAGCCCCACATACTCGAGAAGCTGCCAAGCAGTCTTTTTCGAGACCCTCGGGGGGATATCAAAATATCTTGCATAGACAATGAGGTTTTTTATTACTGTTAGATCTATGTCAAGATTATCGTCCTGAGGCATAACGCCTATCCTTGATTTTACTAAAGACTGATTTGACTGGGCATCCATACCAAGGATTTTTATCTCACCCCCTGTAGGGATAGCAGCGCAGTAGAGCATACGCATTACAGTGGTCTTGCCTGCACCATTGGGGCCGAGAAAACCAAAACACTCACCCTTTTTTATAACAAAATCAATACAATCTACTGCCCTGGTGTGATTATAATCCTTTGTCAATCCTCTTGCTGTAATAATATCCATAGACCCTTTTATATTAACACATTTTTTCTCAAAGTTGTTTAAGTAGATGCCCTGTTTATGATAATCTTTAGTTTATAAAAACCTGGACTTAATCTAGGAGGACACACCATGAACAGTGGCATTACACTAAAAAAGGAGATAGATAGGGTCAGATATACAGCAAAACAAAACAGTCATGAGATAGGATGGTTATTATATAACATGGAGACGAGCACAATAGAAGGAATCTATATCCAAAAGGGCTTTGAGGATAAGGGGCTTGAGACATTGATAATAGACAAACTCATTGAAAAAGAGACCCTTGTGTCTGCTGAGGTTGCCTGGGATGATAAAAAAACCTATAGTTGGATGCTTGATTATGGGTTCAGGCCTACGAAGACCTTTATAAAAGAAGGTGTAAAGACCGTGAAGATGGAATTGAGCACGGCAGTCCTTCTTAAAAAATTAAAGGGAAAAAAGCCTGCAAGACCTTATAGGAAAACGGAGATAGTTGCCATAGAGCGCATAGCTGATATGATGTCATATGAAGATATTAAAAGGGGCGTCGAGAATATTATAAAAAACCTTGGAGGCCTTGAAAGATTTGTAAAAAAGGGCAAGACCATCGTCATAAAGCCCAATATAGTAAGCGATCATGGTTTAAAAGATGGCGTATACAGGGGGGGCATTGTAACAGACATAAGGGTTATAAAATCCCTTGTGGAGATACTGCTGCCTGTTGCGGGCAGGATAATTATTGCAGAGGGCTCTTCTATAAACAGAAGCGCTACAACAAAGATGTTTGAACACTATGGGTATAACAGACTCGTTGACCTTGACCCAAAAAGAATAAGCCTCCTGGATCTGAACAACGACGAGCTTATTGAAAAAAAGGTTCCTGAGGGCAAGAGAATGCTATCAAGGAGGATACCTATAACCCTTGAAAAAGCTGATGTTATTATAAATGTCCCTGTTATGAAGATTCACTTTGCTGCCGCTGTATCCCTGAGTATAAAGAGCCTTCAGGGTGCGGTCCCGCCACTGGAAAAATACATGACCCATTTCTTTGGCCTATGGCAGAATCTTGTAAATATCCATAAGATTATAAGACCCCATCTAACCATCATCGATGGATTGGTAGGACAGGAGGATTTTGGGCCTATCTCCGGCACCCCTAAACAGATGAATCTGCTCCTGGGGGGAACAAACCCTGTTGCCATTGATGCCACTGCCATGAGGATTATGGGGATTGACCCCCTTTCCTCACCACCTGTTTTTCTTGCCTATATGCAGGGCATGGGGCCCCTGGAAGAGAAAAAGATAGAGGTCGTGGGTGAGGATATCCACAATGTGTCAAGCCCTTTTAGGCAGCCAGATATAGACATAAGGGGCGGCAGGGATCTGGCCGTCCATGATGGTGGCGCCTGCAGCGGGTGTAAGGGCTATCTCCACTTTGTCCTGGCAAAGCTGAGAAGGCCTGACCCTGCTTATCCAGACAGGCTCTTAATAGACCGTCTCATCAATAAAAAGGCAAATATCTTTTTGGGCCCTGAAACACCTTGTAATATAGCCCCTGGCGAGACAAATATTTTTATGGGTATCTGTCAGGCGCATAATGCCTCTTATGGTATCTACCTGCCAGGGTGCCCTCCTCATGCAGAGGTAATGGTAAACGGCATCTTCAGTCTTTTCCCTGACGTGGAGAAACCAAAATATGCCGACGAGAGCGAGGAGAAAAAACTCGGCGAGATGCTTAACCAGGTACTACAGGGTATGGGTAGCTAAAGGATTGTCTGTGGTTTATGGTGCTGCGGTCTTTTTTTGTTTTGCCACCATCGCCTCTATCATCCTCTGCTGCTTTTCGAATACTATTTTTCTGAGCCTTTTGTATTCCCTATGTGCCCTATCCTTTTCACTATCTTCTGCATTATGGTATCTATTTAAGGCGTCGAGCATGGCATTATAACTTACCTTGAATGTCTTTGTCTCCTTGCTGTCGCCAGTGTCAAGGGGGAGGTATTTTATTGTTTCAGGCAGGCTGCCAACCGCCTTTTCGTACTGAAATATCTGCCAATAGACTGTATATACAATGGACACAATGATTATAAACATCAGGACAAGCCCTGTTCTAATAATACCCCCTGACCTTACTGGCCTGATTTTATCCCCTTGAGACCCCTCTGTCCTGGTAAGGATAATAACCCAAGAGTAAACAACAAAACCAAAAAACCCCGTCAGGGAAAGGATAAAAAATATAAGATAATCAGGGTGAACAAGGTTTCGAAAAAAGTTATAGGCAAACATGCCAAGCCCTGAATATTCCATCTTTAGGCCCCTGTAGATCATTAGTATTGCAAGCACTGTAACTATTAAGAGGTTAATCAGCCCTATGGCCTGTCTTACCCTACTTCCTGTTACCGTGGCAATGACCGAGAGGATAAAAAGTATCCAGACAGGGATGCTTGTTTCAACAAGCGGCGCCTCTGATGCAAGCAGCGTCATAATAAAAAGAAACACAATCCATAGCAACCTGTTCAGGAATTGTTTCTTTGTCCTTTCTGCCCATAACCTTCTTGTCTTCTCTGCCCTCCAGAGGGCGTTCTGCACTACATGTAAAACCTCGCTGTATAGGTCCTCTGGACAGTAGATGACACCAATCCTCATAAAGGCACCATACAGTGCGATGGCCCTTGTCTTTGGATAGGGCACTGCCTGTTCAATCCTCTCCCAGGCATAATAGATATGCCCTGAATTTTTGCCTGTCTTTTGCGTCTTTTTGGACAGGGTTAGGGGGGCAAAAAAACCAAAGATCCTGCAAATACCCTTCTCTGGCATATATGCTATTGATACCCCCCCATGGTTTAATACAAAATGACAGGGGTACCTGTTTTTCGACAAAATAAACATGATGCACGCCGCAATGGCTATTATGGCAAAGAAAAACAGAAAGGCTGGGAGTGTATATTCTGAATACACAGGGATACCTATAAACTGTCTATATCGTATATAATATAATAGATTTAGGACGCCAAAAGACGATGCGCAGACAAGCAGGGTAAGGGCGCTGATCATAATACAGTCCTGATAAAAAAATCTGTTTGTAAAAATGGGGACAGCACAATCCCATTCTAATGTCTCGTTTTTTTGTGTTCCGTGGATCTCATAGGTCTCTGCCCTATCCATAACTATCCCTATGTATTATAGCTATATATCATTATAAAGAATATAAAGAGCTCCTTATCCACAGAAAAACACCTGCGCGGCCCCCTTTTTATACCAGGCTTGATGGCATTATAAATGCCTTTGTTGTGGAACTATACAATTAATATAAGGAAAAATAAAGACATTGTTTGGGTGCCTGCATCCCTCAGAGATCCTTTAGGGGTGCATTGAAAGGGATGGCAAAAATCGTTATAATATATAGAAACGAACTCAATAAATATTAAATATAGGGTGAATAGTGCTATAATTAGAGGGTGTTAAAATGCCTATTTATGAGTATCAGTGCAGAAAATGTAAAAAAATCTCTTCCTTTTTACTCCTCAGAGCAACAGAGGAGGTGGAGCCTTTTTGTAGGACCTGTGGCAACAAGGATATGGAGCGAATCATCTCAAGGGTGGGTGTTATCAAAGGGGAGGAAAAAAGGATGGAGAGCCTCTTTGACCCCTCAAGACTCTCAGGCCTTGATGAGAATGACCCAAGAAGCATTGAGAGATTTATGAAGCGGATGGGCAGAGAACTGGGTGACGAACTGGGAGAGGATTTCAGACAATCTATGGAGGAGGCAATGGAGACACAAGATGTGGGTAGCGCTAATCCTGACGGTGAGGATATGTAAATAACCCCTTGCCCTCCCTTAATACCTCTATCTTATCATCCACCAGTCTAATGACTGTTGACGGCTCACCAATAATTATGCCCCCATCTATTACAATATCAACGCTGCCCTTAAACTGTCTCTCTATATGTCTTGGGTCTGTTATTATCTCTTCCCCTGCTATCCTTGCGCTGGTATTTATAATGGGTCTCTCGAGTAGATGCGTAAGCCCCAGGGGCACCTGATGGTCAGGGACCCTTATGCCCACCTCTTTTTTTTCTGTCATAAGGAGCTTTGGCATTATCTTCCTTGCCTTAAGGACAAACGTATATGGTCCAGGCAGACACCCCCTGAGGATATTAAAGGCAAAATCACTGATTACCCCATATGTGCTTATCTCTTTAAAATCACTACATATTATACTCATAGGCCTTTTGCTGTCGAGCCTTTTTATCTGATACAAATGTCTGATGGCCTTTATATTAAAGAGGTCACAGCCCATACCATAAAACGTGTCTGTGGGGTATGCAATTATCCCGCCCTCGAGCAGGGTGTTTTTAATAAGCTCTGTAATCTTTTTCCTCGGTCTTTTAGGATCCCATTCTACTATCATAGTTTCCTTCCTACAAATCTCGCTATGGCCTTATCCTTTTCCCCCTCTCTTAATATTACCTCTTCATAATATAGTAACTCAAATTCAGAAAAATAACTGTATAGTTCGCCATCATCAAGGAGATATCTAGGATTCCGCCATCCACCTGTCAAGTTCTGTCGTTTCAGAAAGGTTTCATATATAAGAACGCCGCCTTTTTTTAGTATAGTCTTTATTTCATCCATTATCTCCCTTATGAGAAAATAAAAGACAATCACCCCCTCTGCGATATCCCTTTTAAAAGGTAGAAGATTTGCATCCCCTATAATACAGGATACCTGGGCTTTAAATCTCTCCTGGAACACCTTTATGGCCTCTGTAGACCTTTCAAGCCCAATAACCCTGTATCCTTTTTCAGACAAAAAGGCAGCATCCCTGCCTGTTCCCATGGCTATATCTATTACAACGCCCTGCCTTATCTCTCTGTAGAAGCTTTTAAGCAGATTGTGGGCATCAAGAACCCCATTATAAAAACCCTCTCTGTATCGCCTATCCCAGTCTATCAATTCCAAGAAACCTCCTTGCATTTCTGTGGAGAATATTTTCCTTTGCCTCTTTTTCCATATCCTTTATGCCCTTCAGATAACGTTTTGGGCCTAGAAGGGGGTAATCGGTCCCAAACAGCACCTTCTCTGAGAGAAACATACCAATGTATCTATATATATGCTCTGAATATATAAAAGGTGTTGCAGCGATATCATAGTAAACATTTGCAAAAATATGCCTTATCTCAGGCATAAACTCATAAAAACAGATGCCGCCCCCAAGGTGTGCCAAAACCAACTTTAATAGGGGGTGTCTATTAATAAAATCAGTAAGACCAATAAAGTCTACCGGTATCTTGCCATTATAGGTATGACCAATCTGTTCGTTGACATGAAGGATTACGGGCATGCCTGCCTTCTCAGCAAAATAGGCCGCATCGTCAAGCCATTCCAACTCCTGTTTCTGCATGCCCTTTTCGTAGAAGCCTATCTCGCCTATCCCGGTGGCGCCATTACCCTGGCACCTCTCTAGCTCATTGATAGGGTTGCCTCTTTTATCTAGGTCAAACACCACAAACGGTATTATCTTGTTGTCCTGTCTTGATGCCTCTATGACATAATCGTTTGACATCTTTATCAGACCGCTATCCATAAAGGGGAAACCGCAGGCAATACAACTGGTTATCCTGTTGCCCTCCATGTATTCTACAAGGCCTGCGACATCTATAAGCCTTTCCTGTGAGCCCTTATAAATACTTGCAAATCTTATGTCCTTTGTTATAATATATTCTCTTTTTGCAATTATCTCAGGGGGGAATATATGGGTATGACAATCAATAATGTCCATGGTTATAATTATAGATTATTAGATGGTTGGAAAAAATAGATTTTTTGTTTTTTTTGTCCGCTATAAAAATATGGACCTAAAGATAGCCTTTCTTGATTGTGATGGCACCCTAACCAGGGTAAAAAGTAGTTGGGAATATATCCACCGCAGACTCAATATATGGGACAATATGGCTGACAAATATCAGGAATTATTCAGGGCCGGCATGATTAGTTATCAGGAATTCTGTGAAAGGGATGCTCTCCTGTGGAGGGGTATAACAAAAGAAAGGTTGGGGCATATTGTAAGGGAGATAGAATATCAGGACCATGCCCGAATACTTGTGGATTTTCTGAAATCAGCCGGTATTTATACAATTATAGTGTCTACTGGTTTATCAGCCGTTGTGGAGAGGGTAAAAAATGAGCTTGGTATAGACAGGGCTATTGCAAACGAGCTTCTGTTCCACAATGGTCTTCTAACGGGCGAGATAAAGATTAATGTCGAATATAACAAAAAGGATATATTTGTTAAACAGATTATGTATGATCTTGGTCTGAAAAAAGAACAGGCATGTGCTATTGGTGATGGTGAGGGCGATACCGGTCTTTTTGAATCAGTAGATGTGGGTATTATGTTAGTAGATGATATATGTGGTATTGAGGAGGGTGAGGATTATATAAGGTGCGGCTCCCTTTATCATGCAAAAATTTTTTTGGAGAGATATGTTCAGAAAAGATAGGTTGGTAGGGTATCTATGCGTTTTTCTCTTGGTCTTGGTTTTTATGACAGGCTGTGCCCCTAAAAAGGTAAAGATCTATGACTATGATCAGGATTCCCGGCTTCGCAACAATATAATCAGGACAGCTATTGATCTACATGGAAAGCCTTATAAAAACGGGGCAAAGGGNCCTGATGCCTTTGATTGCAGCGGGTTTATCTACTATGTATTTAAAAGGTGGGGGGTGATACTTCCAAAAAACACAGAGGGCCTCATGAGGATTGGCTATGAGGTAAAGAGAAATAATATAAGGCCTGGGGATATTATTATCTTTAAGGTGAAGAAAGAGCTCCATTCAGGGATTGTGCTAAACAAAAATGAGTTTATACATTCATCTAAATCAAAGGGTGTTGGGATAGATAATATAGATAATGCATACTGGAGACAATATATTATAGGATATAGAAGTGTGATATAAGACTGTTTAATGGGTTTTAGGTTTTATCTAAAAAGAGTTGAATTTGAATTTTTTTTGTATTATTATGTCATAAACTATCTTGCCTAAGGAAACCTAAAGTTTTCCACATATGTTGAAAAGATGTTTAAAGTGGTCTAAAAATGGCGGATCTTCTCCAACAGATAAAACCTAAAATAGCCAGCATTATAAGCCAGGATAGATTTAAAACATGGATAGAACCCTTAAAATTTTCAAGATTTGATGGGGGCATATTTTCAGTGATAGTCCCCAATGAATTCTTTAAAGACTGGATTATAAAAAACTTTGAACCACTACTCCTCACTATAATAAAAGAGACCGTTGGCCAAGAAGTAAAGATGGAATATATAACGGCAAAAGAAGAAAGGGATGATAATGTAAAAAAGGATTTTGTAGTGAAAAAAAACGATTATAGTCTTTTTAATTCTAGATATACCTTTGAAAACTTTGTTGTTGGTTCATCTAATCAGTTTGCAAATGCGGCCTGTCTCGCTGTTGCCACAAACCCTGGTAAGACCTATAATCCCCTGTTTATTTATGGTGGTGTGGGTCTTGGAAAAACCCATCTTCTCAATGCTATAGGTAACTTTTTATTAAAACACAGTGGTATCAGTCCTGATCATATCTGTTATATCACTGCAGAGGTATTTACTAATGAGCTTATAAATTCTCTTAAGTATAGCAAGATGGATGAATTTAGAAACAGGTTTAGAAAGATGGATGTCCTTTTGATAGATGATATACAGTTTATAGCCGGTAAAGACAGAACCCAGGAAGAATTTTTCCATACCTTCAATGCCCTGTACGACAATATGAAACAGGTTGTTGTAACGAGCGATAAATTTCCGAGGGATATAGAAAATATCGAGGAGAGGCTCCGCTCAAGGTTTGAATGGGGTCTTATTGCAGATATACAACCCCCTGACATAGAGACAAAGGTGGCTATACTAAATAAAAAGGCAGAGATAGAAAATATTGAGCTACCGCTGGATGTTGCATTTTATATTGCCTCAAAGGCAGAAAATAGTGTAAGATCCCTTGAAGGTGCCCTGATACGTGTTGGTGCATATGCGTCCCTCCATAATACACCCATAGATATAAAGCTTGCCAGCGAGGTAATGGGTCATATTATAAAGGAAAAGGATAAGGAGATTACTATTGATTATATTATAAAGGAGGTGTCATCATATTTTAATATAAAGTCATCGGATATAAAATCGAACAAGAGGACAAAATCAATTATGCTTTCTCGTCAGGTGGCGATATATCTTGCAAGAAAATTTACAAACAGCTCCCTTGTTGACATAGGAAATAAATTTGGTGGCAAAGATCATTCTACTGTTATACACTCTATAAAAAAGATAGAAGAAGATTTAAAGTGGAAAAGTGACCTGAAAACTACTGTTGAAAAGATAGAGATAAGATTAAAATCCATATGAATCCACAAAAAATTTCTATTTTTGCACCTTTTTTTATTGAGATTCTCGATTATATTCCAGTAGGTTTGGCTACTTTTCAACAATTCAACGCTTTATATTACTAATACGAGAGGTTTATATGAATATAGTAATAAAAAAAGATCTCTTTTTCGAACCCGTAGCAAAACTCTCACCTATATCAGAAAAAAGATCAACTATGCCCATACTCTCAAACCTTCTTATATCTTTCCAGACAGATAAAACAACTATATATGCCAATGACCTTGATATAAGTGCAGTTGCATATATAGACTTTGGTGCAGAAGAGGAAAAAAAGATACTAATAAATGGTAAACGCTTTTTTGATATCCTGAAGGAGATGGGCAACGACGATATAGAATTGGATATCCATGAGAATAACCTCAAGATAAAACAAAAACACACAGAATATATCCTTGGTCTGCAGGATCCTGATGACTTCCCAGACCTAACGACCTTTGATGAAAATAAAGAGATAGCTATAGATGGTGCAACGCTACTGGAGATGATAGAAAGGGTAGGCTTCGCCACATCTGAGGATGTGACACGACATACGCTCATGGGGATATTTATAGAGGGTAGGGAGAATGTTATTACTGCTGTTGGAACAGATGGTTTTCGGATGTCTATCTTGTCAAGGGTAATGGAAGGTGTTTATGACTTTGAAGGTTTAATAATACCAAAAAAGACAATTAATGAGGTGAGCAGGATTATCAATGAAAAAGATAAGGTGAGATTATCTATAGGTGATAATATTATAAGGTTTTCAACAGATAGGATAGCGCTTATATCAAAGTTGATAGACGGGAAATTCCCTGATTACAGGGGCATTATTCCTGAAAGAAACCCATACATTGCTATTATTGATAGGGATATTTTTTTAAAGAGCCTACGAAGAATATCTGCAATAACAGATAAGACAGCAATTGTAAAATTAATGTTATATAACGATGTGATGGAGCTAAATGCAGAATCCGATATAGGAAGCGTAAAAGAGGCCATTGAGATAAAGTATAATGGCGTAGATAAAGAAATGAACTTTAGCCTAAGATTTTTATTTGATATAGTTAATCATATAGAGGTGGAACAGATAATAATGAAATTACCAGAAAAAAGCGGTGCAGTTCTTTTTATGGGTAGGGATGATGATACATACAAAAATATTACAATGCCGGTTAAGATATAATGACAGAATACAGTGCAGATAGTATAAAAATATTAAACGGCCTAGAGGCAGTAAGAAAAGTCCCTGCCATGTATATTGGCAACACAGGTCTAGAGGGTCTTCATCACCTTGTTTACGAATTAGTGGATAATAGCGTTGACGAGGCGCTGGCTGGTTACTGCAAAAAGATAGTCATAACAATCCACAGAGATAATAGTGTAACCTGCGAGGATGACGGCAGGGGTATACCTGTGGATATGCACAGCGAAGAAAATATGACAGCCCTTGAGGTTGTCCTTACAAAATTACATGCTGGCGGAAAATTTGATAAGGATACATATAAATATTCTGCAGGATTACATGGCGTTGGTCTGTCTGTTGTCAACGCCCTATCAGAATATCTTGAGATAGAGATAAGAAGAGGTGGGAAGGTATATTACCAGCGATATCAAAAGGGAGAGAAAAAAACAGAATTAAATATAATAGGGGATACAGATAAAACCGGGACAAAGGTGAGGTTTAAACCGGATAGGGCCCTTTTTGACACCATAGAATTTAGTAGTGAGATCCTTGCACATAGGATGAGGGAGATCTCTTTTCTTAACAATGGTATACATATAGTTCTTATAGATGAGAAAAAGGCAAAGAAACAGGAGTTTAAACACGAAGGTGGCATAAGGTCCTTTGTGGCATATTTAAACAGCAACAAAAATACCCTTTTTAATGAACCCATATACATAACAAGTTCAAAACAACCTATCGACAACCTGGAGCTGGCAATACAGTATAATGATGGATACAATGAGAATATCTACAGTTTTGTTAACAACGTTAACACAAAGGAGGGGGGTACCCATGTGGCCGGTTTTAGAGGCGCCTTAACCAGGTCAATAAATAACTTTATACAGGGTTTGCCCAATAATAAACAAAAAGAGAGTGTATCCGGGGATGACATTAAAGAGGGGCTTGTTGCTGTCCTTAATATAAAGATTCAGAACCCTCAGTTCGAGGGGCAGACAAAAACCAAACTTGGTAATAGTGAGATAAAAGGTCTTGTTGAATCTATACTTAATGAAAAACTGACAGAATATTTTGAGTTACATCAGGACATAGCGAAGATAATAGTTAATAAGGCATTAGATGCCAAAAAAGCAAGAGAGGCAGCAAAAAAGGCAAAAGAGCTTGTAAAAAGCAAAAGCCTTCTCGAGACAGGAATCCTACCAGGAAAACTTGCAGACTGTCAGGAGTCAGACCCCGATATGTGCGAGATCTACATAGTAGAGGGTGATTCTGCAGGTGGTTCGGCAAAACAGGGAAGAAACAGAAAGACCCAGGCGATCCTTCCCTTGAAGGGAAAGATATTAAACGTAGAGAAGTCAAGACAGGAAAAGATATTGACAAACCAAGAGATTAAGTCTATTTATCTTGCCCTTGGAATAACGCCGGACAACACAGATAAACTGAGATATAAAAAGATAATCATTATGACAGACGCAGATGTAGACGGTTCTCATATAAGGACCCTTCTTCTCACCCTTTTCTATAGAAAGATGATAGATATAATCAATAACGGCTACCTATATATAGCCCAACCCCCCCTCTACAAGATAAAACAGGGCAGTAAGGAGATGTATGTAAAGGATGAGGATGAATTTGAAAGGACTATACTAAAAAGGGGTGCTGAAAAGATAAGATGTATGATCAACGGAAAAGAGACGGAAAGCAATGTTTTGTATGATAATATTGAAAAAATGAGGGCAGTAGAAAGGTTTCTAAAGGAGATAAGAAGGACTGGCATAGATGAAGATATGGTGATTGCCCTTTTTATGGCTGATGTCCAGAACAGGGAAAGCTTTGAGGATATTTCAAGGCTTGAGGCTATAAAAGATTATATACCTCGGGAAAAATATAATACAGACATTATAAAAGACCGGGAGCACAACCTTTTCTCTATAAAGATATATGAAAAAACAGGTAAAGATACACCTATTGAGATAGATTATGAGATGTGTAGCCAAGATGACTATCTTGAGGCGCTTAATACCTTTCAACAGATAAAGGATTTTTATACAGGGAATATAAAGATAGTAGATGGTTTAAAAGAAGAACGCCAGATAAATGCAAAGGAACTCATCAAGCTTTTAAACGAAAAAGGCAAAGAGGGCATAACCATCCAGAGATATAAAGGCCTAGGAGAGATGAATCCAGAACAACTCTGGGAGACCACCATGAACCCGGAAAAAAGAAGCCTCCTCAAGGTGTCTATAGAGGACGCAGTAAATGCAGACCAGGTTTTCACAGTCCTTATGGGTAATAATATAGAAACCAGAAGGATGTTTATAGAGGATAACGCCCTTAATGTAAAAAACCTCGATATATGATCCTGATAGGCATAACAGGAATTATTGGAAGCGGGAAATCTACAGTATCAAGTCTGCTCAAGGAAAGAGGTTTTAATGTAATCGACCTTGACAGGGTAGCAAAAGAATCACTCAACATCGAAAAGGCCAAGGAAGGCATAAAGAGGTGTTTTGGCGAAGGCGCTCTGATAAACGGCAGGGTAAACCCTGAAAGATTAAGAGAAGTCGTCTTTACAGATAAAAATAGGCTGAAAGAGCTGGAGGATATAATACACCCTCTGGTTATAGAAGAGCTATACAGACAGGCAGATATACTCAGGGCAAAGGGAGAAAAGAGCCTTATTGTAGACGGACCCCTTATCTTTGAAACAGGACTGAACAGAAACCTTGATAAAATAATAGTTGTATCTGCTGAACCCAATAAAATAAGAGAGAGGCTTAAGGCAAGGGGCATGGATGAGGCAGACATAGAGCGAAGAATCTCGTGCCAGATACCCCTTAAGGAAAAGGAAAAACAGGCAGACTATGTATTATATAATAACGGCACAGAAGAAGAGCTTAGAGAGAAGATTTCAATATTAATAGAGAGGATTAGAGAATGGGAGGAACAGGATGCACCTTAATGAAATGAAGAGAAAGAGGATAGGGGAACTCACACAGCTTGCTAGAAATCTAAATATAGATAACGCCGCAGGATTAAAAAAACAGGAACTAATATTTGCCATATTACAGGGGCTTTTGGATAAGAACGAGTCTGTATATGGCGAGGGTGTCCTGGAGGTCCTCCCGGAGGGATTTGGGTTTTTACGATCGCCAGACTCAAACTATATGCCTGGCCCTGACGACATCTATATCTCCCCATCACAGATAAAAAGATTTGGATTAAGGACGGGCGATATAATATCAGGCCAGATAAGACCACCCAAGGATAATGAGAAATATTTTGCCCTTCTCAGGGTAGAGACCATCAATTTTGATGACCCCGATGTAGCAAAGGATAAGATTATATTTGATAATCTCACACCCCTTTATCCTAATGAGAGGATTATCTTGGAGACAACCCCTGAAAACCTTTCAACCAGGGTTATGGATCTCTTTACCCCCATTGGAAAGGGACAGAGGGGTCTTATTGTTGCACCACCGAGAACAGGAAAAACCATACTGCTCCAGCTCATTGCCAACAGCATAACCCAGAATCACAAGGAGATAGACCTGATTGTCCTTCTTATAGATGAAAGACCCGAGGAGGTAACGGACATGACAAGGTCTGTAAAGGGTGAGGTAATAAGCTCAACCTTTGATGAGCCAGCAACAAGACATGTTCAGGTGGCGGAGATAGTAATAGAGAAGGCAAAAAGGCTTGTGGAACACAAACATGATGTTGTTATACTCCTTGATAGCATCACAAGGCTTGCAAGGGCATACAATACCGTTGTCCCCTCAAGCGGAAAAATCCTTTCGGGTGGCATAGATGCATCGGCAATGCAGAAGCCGAGGAGATTCTTTGGTGCAGCAAAGAATATAGAGGAGGGGGGAAGCCTTACCATCATTGCCACAGCTCTGATAGACACAGGCAGCAGGATGGATGAGGTAATATTTGAGGAGTTTAAGGGCACGGGCAACATGGAGATCTATCTGGACAGGAAGTTGGCAGAGAAGAGGGTGTTCCCTGCCATTGATATAAATAAATCAGGAACAAGAAAGGAGGAATTGCTCCTTCAAAATGATGACCTATCAAGGATATGGCTTTTAAGAAAGGTGCTCCAGCCCATGAACCCGGTGGAGGCAATGGAGTTTCTTCTGGAAAAGCTTGAGGATACCAAGACTAATAAGGAATTTTTATATTCTATGAGTAAGGGAGGATAAAATGAAAAAAAACATACACCCAAACCTGAAAAAGGCAACGGTAAAATGCGCATGCGGCAATACCTTTGAGACCCTTTCCACAAAGGAAAAGATTACTGTAGAGATATGTGCAAAATGCCACCCTATATTTACAGGAAAGGAAAAGCGTATTGATTCTGCGGGACAGGTAGAGAAATTCGAGAAACGCTACAGTAAAAAGGCACAGTAAACAGCAATAAAATGTTTGAGAGATTAGAGAAGATAGAGGCAAGATACGAAGAGCTTGAGGCAGAGCTTGCCAGACCCGAGATCACAGCCAATATAGATGTCTACAAAAAGATTGCAAAGGAATATAATGATCTCAGGGAGATAATGGATGTCTACAGGGAGTGGAAGAAAAAGGGGGAAGAGGCAGATAAGACCCTGGCAATGCTCGAGACCGAAAAGGATGAGGACATGAGGGCGCTCATCAAGGAGGAGGCATCGCGTATCGAGCAGGAGCGGTTGGATGCGGAATCACGTCTGAGGGATATACTCCTTAAGATGCACGAAGAGCATGTAAACAGCATGTTTCTGGAGATAAGGGCAGGGGCAGGTGGCGAGGAGGCAGCGCTTTTTGCAAGAGACCTATATGGCATGTATATGAGGTTTGCAGAGAAGATGCATTGGAGGACAGAGCTCATGTCAACAAGTCTCTCGGATCTAGGGGGTATCAAAGAGATTATAGTGCTTATAGACTCTAAGGATGCCTACAATCTTCTTAGATATGAAAGCGGTGTTCATAGGGTCCAGAGGGTCCCTGTAACAGAGGCGCAGGGAAGGATTCATACCTCCACCGTCACCGTGGCGGTTCTCCCTGAGCCAGAAGAGCTTGAGTTCGATATAAATCCTGAAGAGCTTAGGGTTGATGTCTTTCGGTCTAGCGGGCCCGGGGGGCAGCATGTAAATACAACCGATTCGGCAGTAAGGATAACCCACATACCCACAGGGATTGTTGTGACATGTCAGGATGAGAAATCACAACATAAGAACAAGGCAAAGGCGATAAGGGTCTTAAGGGCCCGCCTGAAGGAAAAGATGGAGCAGGAAAAGGAACAGGAGATCTCCCAGGAGAGAAAAAAACAGGTGGGCACAGGCGACAGAAGTGAGCGTATCCGCACCTATAATTTCCCCCAGGGCAGGGTAACAGACCACAGGATAGGCCTAACACTATACAAACTTCAGAATATCCTTAACGGAGACATTGAGGATATACTAAACCCGTTGATTGCCTATTTCCAATCAGAGGCATTAAAGACAGGTTAGACGCATTGAGGATCTCAGATATTATATCGTCTACAAGGGATATAGAGATATCTGACAGGCTTTGTATCCTTTCATTTGTTCTCTCTATGAAAAAGGAAGAGGTCCTTGCAGAGGCAGAAAAGATTATCAGCCCCAGAGATATTGACCTTATATATCACATGATGGACAAGAGAAGACAGGGCATGCCTATAGCGTATATGACAAATAAGAAGGAGTTTTGTTCAGAGGAGTTCTATGTAGACGAGGCGGTTTTGATACCAAGACCAGAGACAGAGCTCCTTGTAGACGAGGCAATAGATATTATAAAGGATATGCAGGCACCGGCAAGGGTTATAGATGTGGGCACCGGTTCTGGCGCCATAGGCATCATCATATCCAGGCAAACAGGAAGCAAGGTGGTCTGCATAGATGTATCCCCAGAGGCACTGAAGATAGCCCGTATAAATAGAGATGTGGCAGGGGTATCAGAAAGGGTGGGGCTTGTCTGTTCAGACCTCTTGGGTGGTATAAAAGGCAAGAAGATATACGATATGATTGTTGCAAACCTGCCTTATATATCAGAGGCAGAATGGGGGCGGGTAATGGACGACGTAAAGGGGTTTGAGCCTAAGATAGCCCTTTATGGAGGGAAAGACGGTCTGGAGATCTACAGAAGGCTTATAGGGCTCCTGCCAGGCTATATAAAGACCAACGGTTGGTTTTTGTGCGAGGTGGGCGGTAAAAACCAGGCAGGGGCAATAAAGGATATGCTTACAAGACTCGGCTTTCTGATATATATAAAAAAGGACTATAGCGGCACAGAAAGGATAGTGGTGGGTAGGTGGATAGGTTTGTCATAGAGGGGGGGGAGAGACTCACAGGATCTGTTAAGATAAGCGGCTCTAAGAATGCGGCACTGCCTCTGCTTGCAGCAACTATATTAAAGAAGGGTATATACGAGATTGGAAATGTCCCGAGGCTGAGAGATATAAGCACGATGACAAGGCTCTTATCCATTCTTGGCGCAAGGATAGAGTGGACAGACAAAAACTCCCTAAGGGTGGATACAGGCGACCTTGATAATCATGTAGCACCCTACGAGCTTGTGAAACAGATGAGGGCATCTGTCCTTGTCCTTGGCTCTCTTACAGGGGGATTAAAGAGGGCAACCGTTTCATACCCTGGGGGATGCGCCATAGGCGAAAGACCTATTAATCTCCACATAAAGGGTCTTCAGGCGCTGGGCTGTGAGGTTAATATCAGAGAGGGCTACGTAGATGTTGTGGCAAAGAGGCTTAGAGGCACAAGGATAAGATTTGATACCACCACAGTAGGTGGGACAGAGAATATAATGATGGCAGCGGTTATGGCAAGGGGAGAGACGGTAATTGAAAATGCCGCTCGGGAGCCTGAGGTTGTTGACCTTGCCAGGATGTTAAAGAAGATGGGTGCAAGGATAGAGGGTGAAGGCACAGAGGTTATAAAGATCCATGGTGTCAGCGACCTCGCACCCTGCAATCACAACGTAATACCCGATAGGATAGAGACAGGGACATTTCTTATTGCCTGCGGTATAACAAGAGGGAATATGGTCATAGAGGGTTGCACGCCAGCCCATGTCAAATCCCTTATAGACAAGCTTAGAGAGGCGGGTATGGATATTGTGGAGAACGGTGATAACATAAGGGCAGCTATGACAAAAAAGAGGTCCTCGGCTGTGGATATAAAGACAGCCCCCTATCCTGGTTTTCCTACGGATATGCAGGCACAGATAATGGCGCTTATGACTGTATCGAGGGGCGTAAGCGCTATAACAGAGACCATATTCGAGAACAGGATGATGCATGTGGCGGAGATGAGACGGATGGGCGCAGACATAAAGGTTATAGGGAATACAGCCATAGTGAGGGGGGTAAAGATGCTATCAGGGGCAAAGGTAATGGCGACAGACCTAAGGGCGAGCGCATCTTTAATCCTTGCAGGCCTGACCGCATATGGGGTAACAGAGATATCGAGGATCTACCATCTCGACAGGGGGTACGAGGCTATTGAAGAGAAGCTGAAAAAACTAGGGGCAAAGATAGAGAGGGTAAAAGATGAGGGTATGGGAGCTTGAAAAGGAAAGAGAGGGGCTTCTCTCTTTAATAATAAAATGCCGTATCCAGAACAAGATCGATGTAAGAAGGGCGGTAGAGACAATCAAGGAAGAGATCCTGAAGACAGGAGAGGACGCCGTCAGTAGGCTCTCAGGGGTATATGACAGATGGGACAGGGAATATCCTTTAAGGATTCCAATGGAAGAGATAGAGACCCATGCAGCAAGGGTGAGCAAAAAAGACATATCCGTCCTAAGGGGAATGATAAAAAACGTGGAGCTTTTCCACAGGAATCAGGGGGCAAGACATAGGACCTACAGAAGAAGAGGCCTATCTGTAGAGGAGGGTTATATCCCCATTGAGAGGGCACTTGTTTATGTCCCTGGCGGAAAGGCCGCATACCCATCCTCCCTGATAATGGGTGCCATACCTGCCCGGATTGCAGGCGTTAAACATATCTATGTTACCACACCAACACCAGAAGGGATATTAAATCCTTATGTGGCAGCGGCATTAATGCTTCTTAACATAACAGATGTATACAGGATAGGCGGTGCCCAGGCAGTGTATGCATTTTCATACGGGATTGGTACCATACCAAAGGTCGATATGATTGTGGGTCCCGGCAATGCCTTTGTGGAGGAGGCAAAAAGGGATGTATACGGGCTTGTGGGTATTGACATGCCCGCAGGACCCTCTGAGCTTATTGTCCTTTGCACAAAAGATGTTTCCCCGGAGCTTGTTGCCCGTGACCTATTATCCCAGGCGGAACACGATGAGATGGCAACGGTGGGGCTTTTTTCAGACTCAAGGGTATTTATCCAGGATGTAATAAAAGGCATAGACAGGCTACTAATGTCTACAAATGAAAGAAGGGATGTGATCGAGAAGGCGCTGAAGGCAAACAGCTTTTTTGTATATTTTAGGGATATAGAGGATGCCCTCCATATCATAAACACCATAGCCCCTGAACACATGGAGTTTATAGGGGATGAGGCATATGCAGAAAAGATACTCTACCCCGGCATTATATATATCGGCGAGATGACGCCGGTTGCCATGGGTGATTATTATATAGGGACAAACCATATCCTCCCCACAGGCGGTGCAGGCAGGTTTACAGGCGGGCTTTCTGTTGACACCTTTAAAAGAAGAAGGGTCAAGGTAAAGACAGACAGGGATTTTCTTGATAGATATGGCGATAAAGCCATAAAGTTGGCAAGGATAGAGGGGCTTTTTGCCCATAGTGAATCCATAAAGGCAAGAAAAGGGGTAAACAATGAAACTTAAGATAGGATTACCAAAAGGTAGTCTTCAGGATACCACGTTCAGGCTTTTTAAGAATGCAGGATACACCATAAAGGTTCTGGAAAGGTCATACGCCCCTGTAATAGATGATCCTGAGCTGGATTGCCTTCTTATCAGGGCGCAGGAGATGGCAAGATATGTGCAGGACGGTATATTGGACATGGGCATTACTGGTTATGACTGGGTCCTTGAGCAGGACGCAAAGGTGGTGGAGCTTATAAGATTGAAATACGGCAAGGTTGGTTTTAGGGGTGTAAAGTGGGTGGTAGCGGTCCCGGCTGATTCGCCGGTGCAGAAGATAGAGGACCTCAAGGGCAAAAAGATAGCCACAGAGCTTGTAGGCTTTACCAGGAGGTTTTTCAAAAAGATGGGCATTGATGTTACAATAGAGTTTTCATGGGGTGCCACAGAGGTAAAGCCACCGCTTCTTGCAGATGCAATAGTTGAGGTGACAGAGACAGGGGCATCCTTAAGGGCTAATAATTTACGGATCATAGAGACCATACTGGAATCAGAGACAGTTCTTGTTGCAAACAAAGATGCATGGCATGAACCCTGGAAAAAGAGGAAGATGGAGAACCTCACCATACTCCTTAAGGGGGCGCTCATGGCAGAGGAGAAGGTTGGGCTCAAGATGAACCTACCGAGAAACAAGATAGAAAAAATATCAAGGATACTCACATCACTCCATACACCTACCATATCAAATCTAGCAGATGAGGGATGGGTTGCCATGGAGGTGATCATTGACGAGAAGACGGTTCGGGATATTATACCGGAATTAAAAAGGGCTGGGGCTCAAGGGATCGTAGAGTATCCGCTAAACAAGGTAATACCTTGAATAGGGGGGCACAATGAAAAGAGGCGCAAGCATCGAGAGAAAAACAAAAGAGACCGATATAAAGATAAAATGGGAATTAGACGGCAGCGGAAAGGCAGCCATCAAATCAGGCATACCCTTTTTTGATCACATGCTTGAACTCTTTGCAAGGCACGGGTTTTTTGACCTTGAGATAGAGGCTAGGGGGGACATTGAGGTTGATCATCACCATACTATTGAGGATACAGGCATTGGCATGGGTAGGGCACTGAGAGATGCCCTTGTAGATTTTGGGGGGATTAAGAGATACGGACATGCGATGGTGCCTATGGACGAGGCACTATGTCTTTTTGTAATTGATATAAGCGGCAGACCTACACTTGTATTTAATGGTGGGATAGAGGGGTTTACAGGGGATTTTGATGCAGCACTGGTGAAGGAGTTTTTCAGGGGCTTTGTTAATGAGGCAAGGGTTACCATCCACATAAATCTATTTTATGGTGAGAACATACATCATAAGGTAGAATCCATATTCAAGGCCTTTGGCAGGACATTAAAAGAGGCTGTAACAGAGGATAAGGCAATAAAGGGACCCCTTTCAACAAAAGGGGTGATTTAAAGGAGGAGAACATGAAAACAGGCATTGTGAGAGAGGATATATATCTTGAGCACATCATTGATGATTATCATCCAGAGAGCCCTGAGAGGCTGAAACACATATACTCCATGCTCGATGAGATTGACAACACGGGTATCGTGAGGATTCCAGCGCGGAACGCTACCCACGAGGAGATAGGGTTTGTTCATGACCCTTCATATATAGAGTCTATTCATGCTACAAAAGGCAAAAGCGTAAGGCTTGACCCTGATACATCCACATCCCCTAAAAGCTATGAGGCAGCATGTATGGCAGCAGGTGGTTTTCTAAATCTCATAGATTCCCTTATGAAGGAAGAGATAGACAATGGGTTTGCCTTTGTAAGACCCCCAGGACACCACGCAGAGCGAAATAGGGCAATGGGTTTCTGTCTTTTTAATAATGTTGCCATTGGCGCAAGGCACCTGGAGAAGAGGCATAACATGAAAAGGATAGTCATTGTAGACTTTGACCTTCATCATGGAAACGGTACACAGCACAGCTTCTATAGAGACAATACAGTCCTCTATTTTTCCACCCACCAGTATCCATACTATCCAGGCACTGGGTGGATAGATGAGACAGGCGATGGAGATGGTAGGGGTTATACTGTAAATGTCCCGTTTTCTTATGGTATGGATGATAATGACTATATGTTCGCCTTTAAAGAGGTGCTTGCCCCGGTAGTGGATATGTATAAGCCTGAGATAATCCTTGTCTCCGCCGGATTCGATGCCCACTATAATGACCCCCTAGGTGGCATGAGGCTCACAGAGAAGGGCTATGCCATGATGACGCGCACAATGCTTGACTTGGCAAGAAGGCACTGCAATGGGAGACTCCTCTACGTCCTTGAAGGCGGCTACGGTTTAGAGGGGCTAACCAGCTCTGTAAGGGTAGTGATACAAGAGATGAGAGGCACGCCTGCCCATACTGACTATAAGCAGGATGCCCCATCAAGCGAGGCTGCCAAGATCGTTGAGAGGCTTAAACGGGTATTAAGCCCCTATTGGGGGGTTTTTTAGCTAACCCCTCCAGATCATATCCTTTAGTTCTTTGCCTACCTTGAAATAGGGGAGTTTTTTCGGGCTTACATCAACGACCTCACCGCTTTTCGGGTTTCTCCCCTTATAACCCTTATAGCTTCTCACGGTAAAGCTACCGAAACCCCTTATTTCAACCCTTTCACCCTCTATTATTGCCTTTTTTATTGAATCTATAATGGTGTCAACGGCTATCTTGGCAACCTTTTGGTTAAGCCCCAGATCAGATGCAAGTTTATTTATTATATCGAGCTTGTTCATAAATCCCTCCTGCGTTATCTTTCTGTTTTTGTCTTTAGCCCTTTGATAAGGAAGAAAGATTTTATCTATATTTTTATAAAAATTACAAGAAAATTTATCTGTTTATATCGCATAACTATGCAATCCTGAAAGGATAAAATTTACACCAAAATAGGTGAACATTACACTAAAAAAACCAATAATAGAGATTATAGCTATCTTTTTGCCCCCCCACCCCCTTATAAATCTTGCGTGGAGAAAAAGGGCGTATATTATCCATGTAATGAGAGACCATGTCTCTTTTGGGTCCCAGCTCCAGTATGAACCCCAGGCATAGTGTGCCCACACAGCACCCGTGAGTATGCCTGCGCTGAGCATGGGAAAGCCCACCATAACGCTTTTATAGTTTATCTCCACAAGGGTGCCCTTATCCGGCAACATGGCCCATTTAAATCCTATAAAATACAGGATACCACAGATAAAAGACACTATAAACGCTGCATAGGATATAAAGCATGTTATAACGTGTATGTGGAGCCAGTTGCTCTGTAGTGCTGGTATCAGGGGCTGGATGTTTTTATCCACACCTGGTGATAGGGATGCATAGCCCATAAGTATGAGGGCACCGAGGACACCAAGCGTGGTAATGGCAGGATATATTAGTATCTTTCTCATTACAACTATAATGAAACATATGCACCACGAGAAAAAGATAAGGGATTCATAGTAATTAGAAAAAGGTGCATGACCGATGTTGAGTCTGTATGAATCTACCCACCTTAATATAATCCCGGCTGTGTGAAGGCAAAGGCTTACATAGATACCAATCCAGACGGTTTTTTTAATCCCATTTTTTTTAAAGACAAAATAGATCAGGTGAAGAAAAAATAATAAAAGATAAAGGATAGTAACGAGTCCTAATATCTTATGATGGATAAGCCCCATTTAATCTCCTCTTTATCCTTTCAAAGGCTGATTTAAATCTATCCATCTGCCTTGTGCCAATGCCAGCCACTATGATACAGTCGGACAATTTTCTTATATATACCCTTCCTGAGACAACAAAAAAATGGATATAGAGCCCTATAAACATCAATGCAAAGCCTGTCCAGACAAAGATTATCCCAGGGTCATATGATACCTCAAGCCCTGTCCAGAGGTCTTCTTTTATGTCCTCAAGCACAACCCTTTTGTTCCCGAGATCCCTTTGTTTCATCTCTGGTATGTCTCTTAGAAACCAGGTTGTTTTGGGTTTGCCGTCCTCGAGGAATGCAACCTGGACACCGGGTCCAAAGTTATGGATTGTTTTTTCAAAGCGGGTTACCACCATAATAAAACCGTCCTCTTCGTATTCATCCTGTTCCTTTAGCTTAACATCCCTTCCGTCTATTTTGAATGAGAAAGAAGGCAACAGGCCATAGCTCGCCTGATAAATCTGTATGCCCCTGTGGCTAAGGGGGCTGTTTACCCTCACATCCTTTTTAAATAGGACCCCTTGTTTTTCAATGACCTCAAGACTTGTAACATAGTCCCTTGGTGAGCCATTGGGATAGAGACTTATATTGAAATCCCTGCACTTTATGGCAAAACCAAGGGGAACCTCCCTTGGTTGTCTGCCTCTGAGAACAAACCTGTCTTTAACATCACCCCTTTGGAGCACCACAAAACCTCTATAACCCCATATTATACCGATTAGACTGCCAATGAGCACAATAAGGATACTTATGTGTATACAAAATATCCCATATCGGCTATATAAGCCTTTTTCAAGGATAAGCCCATCCTCTCCCTCATAGATTTTTCGCCCGAACCTTTTGCTTATTAAGGAGATGGCATCTTCTCTATTTTTTTTTACAGTGAAACTCAGTCCCATACTATACAGGGTTTTTTCATCAGGAAGGCGCACGTGCCCTGGCTTTTTCCATTTACGGAAAAATCTTGTAGATGTGCAAACCACAAGGTTTATAGCAAAAAGTATGATCGCGGCTACAAACCAGGGGGCATGATATACATCAGAAAGCCCAAAAAAGTCAATAATTTTTAGGGTTGTTTCAGAATAAAGGGACAGGTAATCCTCTTCAGAGCCATTCTGCTTTATGGTGGTTCCTAAAACAGATGTGCAAGCAATAAAGGACAGTACGGATACTGCAAGCTTAACAGAACCAAAAAATCCTGCCAGCCTGCCTAAGATATTTTTTTTGAGTTGGATATCAGACTCAGCGTTACTGTTTTTTGTGGCACTCATTACACTTTACAGGCGCTGCTATCCCTTTTGCCACGCTTTCTTTGTGGCAGTCTATGCAGTTTTTATGGAACGCCTCTTTTGCTATGGGCGCATTATCCTTTACCTCTTTAATGAGGTGGCACTGGACGCATGGCTCAGGATTGTTCGGATCCTTGTCTTTGTGGTGGCATTTAATACAATCGATCCTTGTTTTTTCTGTGTGGGTCACATGGGAGAAGCTTACAGGCGGTAGCCTCCCCCCCTCTATCTGTAAGGACATGGGCTCAGGGGCCTTTTTCTGTGCAGAGACTATGGTGAATCCAGCAATAAATGCAAAGATAAAGGCTATTGCAATGATTAAAAATGCCCTATTCCGCATTTGGCACCCCCTGTATTTTGGTTATGTTATTATAAAAAAAGCCTTCAAGTCAAGAGATTCAATGAATGCATTAACAAAGGCCCTCCGCACCTTCTCTTGTTTCGGTGCCCTTAAAAAACGTGTTTAAAACCCCCGATGGCACTCTCCGCATTCATTAAATGCCTTTTTTCCATCATGGCAACCAAAACACTTTTTATCAGAATAATGGTCGTCCATTGTAAACAGCGCCTTTTTTTGGGTATCAAAGAGGGTTGCATGGCAGTCATTACATACCATACCCTTTGATGCATGCACCCTGTGATCAAATGTTACCCTCCCCTGGCCACCACCCCCATAAAGAAGGACCCTGTCCATTAAAGAAAACGATACGCCACTTAGTATGAGAACGGCAAGTAATCCCACCGCCAAAAACACTATTGCCTTCATACTCTCACCCCTTCAAACCAAGGACCTGAAGTTCGAGATCGGGACACTATACAATAATGCCCCTGTTTACCTTTTTGACATCAGCAGTTCCAGTAAGAACCATAGCATCGACAAGTTCATTTTTCATTTTGTTTATAAAGAGTGCCACCCCCTCCTTGCCGCCTCCAACTGCACCACGAAGGAGATGTCTTCCAGATAAAACAGCATCAGCGCCAAGGGCAAGTAATTTCAAGACATCGGCACCATATTTTACAGTTCCATCAGCAAAGATTATAGTTTTACCCTTGACCTTATCTGCTATCTTTGGAAGAACATCAGCAATGCCGGGTGTATAGTCAAGAACCCTACCGCCATGATTTGAGACAACAATACCGGCAGCACCCGCATCAATAGCCATCTTAGCCTCCTCTATAGTCATAATGCCTTTCACGATAAAAGGAAGATTGGTGGCCTGGGCTAATTCCTTAATCTGTCTTGGCGTCTTTGGTTCAACTGTCTGACCCGGAAGGGCCCTTGCAGCACGACCTGCTGAATCTATATCAACTGCAAAGGCAAGGGCGCCCGCCTTCTCGATCATTTTAATCCTTCTTATAATCTCCTGTTGGGTTCTTGGCTTAATTGTTACAATCGCTTTACCATTATACTTCTTAACCGCTTCAAGTCTTAGCTCAAAAACATTATCGGGATCACCAATGCCATCGGCCGCCATACCTAGAGTCCCAGCCATACAACATCCACCAAGGATTGCATCTATATACTCCTCGTCGGTCATCTTTCCCTTTAGCCCCATATTATATGTGGTTCCACCCGTTGCAGCCGCTAAAATTGGAACCGAGAGCCTTTCACCCCAGAGCGTAATAGTTACATCCACCTTTTTTACATCATGAAAGGTACGCATATTAAGCTGAACCCTCTGAAGGGCGATGAAATTATTTTTAAAAGACTGGCCCGAACCAATTCCCCCCATGCCAGGGACCTCCCCTGCACATGCTATCCCATCACATTCAGGGCATACCCTACACCGAGGATAGAGCTTATCGCGGGCAGACTTGAGTATATCCTCTATTTTTAGTGTTGGTGTCTGTGCTTTTTGCCCCGCTCCTGTTTTTGTTGCAGTTTCACCGGCCTGCGCTAGGTTTGTCTTGGAAAGCGTTGTAAACGCCACTGCCCCGGCAGCCCCAAGGGATACATTTTTGATAAAATCACGTCGGTTGAGTCCCCTTTTTTCTCTTTCTCCGTTAATGGTTTTCTCAGACATATATACCTCCATGATTAATGAATGGTTATTAGATAACCCGATCGTATCTCTACATCAAATGATAATAAAAACAATACCTATGGTCAACAGATTTATACTAAAAAATTACTTAAATCCAACAGCACACATCGGTAATATATTGATACGAATGTAAAAAGCAAAAAACATGTTATGGAAGGCCTATCGGCCTCGCCTTTTGATGAATAATAAAGGAACAAAATCAGCTGAGCGCCTCTGAGATTAATAGACAAGAAACCTAAAACCTAGCTACGCCCTAATATGGCCCAATAAAATTTTTCAACCCCTCAATATCGGTTATCACTATCACATTTCTTTTTTTTCTTAGGAAATCGAGCTCTTCAAAATGGTTGAGGGCAAGAGAAACAGATACCCTTGAAAGTCCGGTGAGCCTTGCAATGTCTTCCTGGGTCACCTTTTTTTCTATGAGGAGCCCCCTCGATGTTTTTCTGCCTATCTCATGCGCAAGTTTATATAACATATGGGCTACCCTTTTTTCCGCATCCAGAAAAGAAACATCCTCAATCTGTAGGACAAGCATCCTTGTAACCCTGGCAAAGGCTGCAATGATAAGAAGCGCAACCCTTGGGTGTCTATTCATGAGGTTTAAAAAATCATTTCTGTGTATTATTCTTAAGGCTGTCTCCTCTAATGCGGTGGCAGTATGAAAATATGGGTGTCCATCAAATGTAGATGCATAGCCAAAAAGGGTATTTTTTTCCTGTATAATAATAATTCGCTCCAAGCCATCTTTGCTCAGGAGACTTATCTTAACCCTGCCTTTTTCAATAAGATAAAAATAGGGCCTGCTCTCTTCCCCCTGAACGTAAATGAGACTATCGGCTGAGTAATTCACCGGCTTGGAGATAGAAAGGATAAGAGACAATTCTTCAGGATGGTCTGTAAGGTTATCTGTGAGATATGGTGAATCAGGGATATAGTCATTATCTCCCATAGGCACCCCCCTCTGATGACATTTCATTCTATTGTATATCAAGAGCAATTTTTATTCAATGTTAATAGCTTAACATTGTTTTGAAATTAACATAGTTAATCCCTTTATAGAACTTATTTAGATAGAGGTATAAAAGTTAAAGTATGAGCATACACTGATTTTATTGGCAAAAGATCAACAAAAAAGGGGGTGAGCTATATGGAGATCATAATAGGGGTCATTGTAGCAATGATAGTCGCCTGTTTTATTGCTGTAAAACTGGGTCAGTCTAAGAAGCAAAACTAAACCTGCTGTTGGAGAGTGTTTATGTGGAATAGTCGTTGGGCACACAGGAACAAGATAGGGCTCTGCAGTATCTGTAAGCACTGTGCAGAGCCCTATAAGGTCTATTGAGGATGCTCAAATGATTATCAATACTGCTATTATAAAGCTGTTTAAACCAGACATTGATTGTAGGCCTGCATGGGGCAGAGACTGTCTGATAAACAGTTTTTTGCGGTTTTAATGTAAATCGGGATGACTGGATTTGAACCAGCGGCCTCTTGCTCCCGAAGCAAGCGCTCTCAACCATACTGAGCTACATCCCGTGTCTATAAATTAGCAGATTTAATGGAAAAACTCCATTGTTTTTACTGCTGGTTACCTATACCCTATTAAAAAATGGCCTTGTAATTGATTAAAAATCACAGGGACATCTTGAGGCAAATGAATTTAACTGTTTTTGCCCTCACTAAACATACCCTTTACCACTAAAGCCTATCAAAAGGCAGTTGTAAATTTCATATATTTAAAGTAGAATACCCTAGCCGTGAAAAAGCTCCTGATTATAGATGATGAAAGGAATATACTAGATATCCTCTCCTCCATGCTTGAGGATGAGGGCTTTACGGTTTTCAAGGCAACCGACGGAAGGATGGGTCTGTCCATCTTTGACAAGGAGAATCCCGAGATAGTCCTTCTTGATGTCTGGATGCCAGAGATGGATGGTATAGAGATTCTCAGAGAGATAAAGAAGAAAAATAATGATTCTATAGTTATTATAATCTCAGGCCATGGGACTATCTCCACGGCAGTGGAGGCTGTAAAGATGGGGGCATTTGACTTTCTCGAAAAACCATTGACTATTGAGAAGATCCTTGAGGTCATATTAAGGGGGCTTGCAGGAAAAGAGGCATCAAAGGGCAATAGGGATGAACTTAAGGTAGGTATATCAAAGGGAAGAAATATATGCAAGCAGAAGACCATAGGAAAGAGCATTGTTGTCTATGGTGTAGGGCTTCATTCAGGCGTAAAGACAGGCATGATACTCCTCCCCATGCCCGAGGATACAGGCATTATATTTGAGCACGTTCCAGAAGGTGAGAGGATACCGGCCTTCATAGACTATGTTTATTCTGTAGGATACGCATCCTCGGTTAAAGGCAAGACATGTATTGTCCGGACCATAGAACACCTCATGGCCACATGTCATATGTATGGCATCACCAATCTTTTGATTAAGGTGAGCGAGGAGGTGCCCATACTCGATGGCTCTGCTATAGAGTTATGCAAAAAAATAGAGGAGGCAGAGGTAGTGGAGCAGACAGAGGGGGTTGAGCCATTAAGGGTCAAGGAGGTTATTTCCTTGAAAAACCTTCCTGATGAAAAGCAGTTATTTATAGAGCCGGCTAACCAGTTTGAGGTTATATATGACCTGGTGCAACAAGCGCCCATTGGTATTCAGCACTACCATTTCACAGGCGACATTGATGCCTTTAAATCCCATATCGCCCCTGCAAGGACATTCGGTTTTCTTAAGGATTTTGAGAAGTTGAATCAGATGGGACTCGGATCAGGCGGCAGGATAAACAACGTTATACTCTTGAGTGAAGATGGGGTTGTAAACACAAAGCTAAGATATGAGGATGAGTTTGTGAGACACAAGGTCCTTGACCTTATCGGCGACCTCTATCTACTTAACAGGCCTATTATTGGAAGAGTCATAGCAAGGCAGACAGGACATCTAGAAAATATTGGCTTTGTCAAAGAACTCAAGGCGCATTTCTACGAATAAACCCTGTGATAGTAAAATCCGCTATCCTTTCTTTTTGAAGAAAGGCATAAATCCCTCATCAGGGTTGTCTTGCCTGTCTTTGATCCCCCCAGGCATCCCTTGTTTTTTTGTGTTTTCATCTAAACCACCTGCCCCATTTTAAGGAAATAGAAATAAAACGCCACTATGACAAGGGCGTGATTGATTATGCCTCTGGCAATGAGCGAGGGCACCTCTGAGAGAGGCACAAGAATCACCTCTATATCCTCGTCTGGGTCGAGATTTTTTTCGTTTATCTTTTTTGCATCCTCTACAAGATAGGTATGACACAGATTGTTGAATATGGCAGGGTTAGGGTTTGTTGCCCCGAGATAAACCACATTATCGCCTGCATATCCTGTCTCTTCTGAGAGTTCTCTCAATGCTGCCTCCCTATGATGTTCATCATCTACAAGACCACCAGGGATCTCCAGGGTTATCTCCTTTGAGCCATGACGGAACTGCTTGATCATCACAACCTCTTTGTCCTCTGTAATGGGTATTATATTCACCCAGTCGTTTGTCTCTATGGTATAGAACTCGCCTACCTGATTTGTCCTTGGCGACAGCGCCTTTAGGGTATTGACCTTGAATACCCTGTAATCCCTGTCAGGTTTTATATCTATAATTGTCCATTCCTTTACCATAATCTTATCCACCCTTTAAAAGTCCTTCATAGAATTCCGCAATCTTTTTTGCCTGGATGCTGTAATCCCATTGGGTCTTTGCCTTTTCCGCTGCGTTGGCACCAAGTCTCGCCCTAAGATTGTCATCTGTCAGGGTAATCATAAGCCTATCTGCGAGGGTGTCTTCATTGGGGGGGACCACAAAGCCATCGATATGGTCTGTCACAAGCTCGGGCAACATCCCTGAATCAGAGACAATAGCAGGGATGCCCATGGACATGACCTCCCTTAATGCCCTTGCTGTGCCATCGCTTCCCGCCCTCATCATTACAAATACATCAAAGGTGGATATAACGGAAAAATAGTCCTCTACTATATATCCTGCCAGTATCACATCACGTTCAATACCAAGCCCTGCAATGGGTTGCTTTATACTCCTTTCTATCTGAGAGCTTCGACCCATAATAAGGAGTTTTGCTTTTTCCATTTTCTCTCTCACCTGCTTGAACGCCTTAAATATTATGTCATAGCCCCTGTCAGGCTTTAATCTCCCTATAACCCCTATTATCTTTTCGTCAGGCATAATCCCAAGGGTCTTCTTCATATCCTTGAGGGGGCCTCTGTGTGTCTTTATGCCGGGGGGGATTATACATGTTCTCTGTTCAGGGAGACCAAAAGACCTTTTGTCCTTTTCCATAATCCTCCGGCTATATGTTACGAGCCCGTCTGTCCTTGCCATGGCCCATTTCATGAACATATTGTCAGGCATACCATCTCTTTTGTGATCTGTCCTTATTATCAGGGGCCTGTGCCTACCAAAACCTAGGGAAAAAAGGGCTGTAAAGTGGTCATGAGAGAGATTTGTGTGGATAATATCTACTTTATTTTCTATGCAGTATGACCTTATTGCTATATGGTCAGAGAGCCAGTCCTTTAATGAAAAATATCTGTTAAGCCTGAATCCTTCATGGTATTTTACGCCTCTTGCCTTTACCTCTTTCCCCACTGTTCTCTCAGGGAAGTCTAGAGGTGTCTTTCTATAGGCAATGGTTATGTCCACACCCTCTTTTGACAGTGCCTCGCAGAGGGACACCACAGGTTCTGCTGGTCCCGTCCATTTCCAGTCACTAAATAATTGCAATATCTTCATATCTTATTGCCCCCCATACCATAGAATTCTCTTATACACCTTGATACATATACCACCTCATCTTCTCTCAGGGATGGATATATGGGTAGGGATATAATCTCCTCTGCAGCCCTCTCTGCGTTGGGAAATGAGCCCTCCTTATAACCAAGGCGGTTATATACCCCCTGGAGATGTATGGGTGTGGGATAATGGATAAGGGTTGCTACGCCTTTTTCCCTGAGATACCTTATCAGCTCATCCCGCTCTTTTACCCTTATTACATAGAGGTGATAGACATGGTATGCCCAGGATGCATCATCAGGCAAGACAACAGGTGTATCCTCAAGCTCCCTTTTATATAGCCAGGCAATATGTCTTCTCCTTTTATTCCAGTAGTCCAGCCTTTCCAGCTTTACAAGAAGGAGAGCTGCCTGAATCTCATCAAGCCTTGAATTAAAACCCTCTACAGCATGGACATGCTTTGCTGTCTGGCCATATGCCCGGAGCATCACTGCCTTTTCAAAGACCTCATCTGAGTCTGTAGTTATAATCCCCCCATCACCGTAACAACCAAGGTTTTTTGTGGGATAAAAACTGAAGGCAGCAGCATGGCCAAGACCCCCTACCTTCTTGCCATTGTAGATGGCGCCATGTGCCTGGCAGGCATCCTCCATAATAAGGACGTCATTTCTTTTACATATCTCTATGATCTCATCCATCATGCATGGATGACCATAGAGGTGGACAGGTATGCATAGCCTTATTCCCTTTTCCCTGCCCAAGACATATTCAAGGGCTTCAGGGTCCATATTATATGTTTTAGGCTCTATGTCGCAGAAGACAGGTTCTATGCCATGAATGGAGAGGCACATAGCAGTGGAGATATAGGTATTGGGGGTTGTTACCATCCTGTCCCCGGGTTTAATACCAAGTGAAAGCCCCCCTATTTTTAAGGCATCTGTCCCGCTATTTACACCCACTGCATATTTTACACCAATATAGGTTGCAAATGCCTCCTCGAATGCCCTAACCTGTCTGCCGAGGATAAAGTCACCCCCTGACAGGATATCCCTGAACCGTTCAATAAGTGTCTCCTTTATATCCTGATGGTCCCTCTCAAGATTAAATATATTTACCTCCATTGCCAATACCCTCTTTGTATTATCTGCCGCACACTATGGTTCGGGTGATGCCATCCTCAAGGTAACCATTGGTCTCCAGCCGGTTATCCATTTTGCCTTTATCGTTAAAAATCCCCTTTCCTTTCAATCTCTTTCTCCATCTCCCATAATTTTGCGTGTTTCATAAAGACATAATACATAGTAGATGCCACGATAATCATGCCCGGGATTCCATCGAGAAAACCGAGCTTAAATATATAGTCCCAAAAAAATCTATAGACTGGTCTTAAAAGCATGTTAAATAAATGGAACCTGCGGTGGGATGCAAAAAGGTCTTCTGCATATGCACCAGAATACCTGTCAATGGTTCTTATTTGATGCGATGTATCCATATAAGGCGTGTGCATATAATGATTCTTAAGCTTACCCACCCTGCCATCCACATGGACCTTTGCGTGTATCCCACCCTGCCAGCTGCCTTTATCCTTTTTGTATAACCTTATCTCGTGGTCAGGATACCATCCCCCAAATCTTATCTCCCTGCCAAGGTATATATTTCTCCTGTTAACCATAAAGCCATCATAATCAGTAGTGGACCTTAAAATCCCTGTAATCTCATTTTTTATGCTGTCTGTAAGCCACTCATCTGCGTCTATGAACATGACCCATGTATTTTTACATCTCTCCTGGGCAAATTGATACTTATCCCTCAGATTTGTTGTGTCAAGCTGGTATAGTTTGTCTGTGTATCTGGCCGTTATCTCTGTTGTGCTGTCTGTGCTGTGGGAATCAACAACTATAATCTCATCCGCCCAGCCTGCCACACTCTTGAGGGCCCTCTCTATGGTCGCAGCATTGCTTAGGGTGATCATATATATGGAGATAGGATTCATATTCAGCCTTTAAATGTAAGACCATATATTAAGCAACATATCCAGATATTTTTCAACAAACTTTTCCCTGTGCCATGGCAAAGAAAGGGGCATGATTGGATGTAAAGAAAGGAGGCTGCCTCTGGATTATAGGGTTTATAATAGGGTGCCTTTTAAACTCCTTTTCAATAAAACGTCTGACGCTGAGCCTGTCCCATGCCTTTGGGTGGATAAAATCCTCATACAGCGACAGGTCTCCGTTATAAAACCCCTGTGTCTTTAGTCCCTTGGCATCAGGGCTGTTCAGTGGGAGATTAAATATGGCTATATTGATGAAGTCTATACTGTTGTGATTCCTGACAACAAAATCAAGGGTTTTTCTGGCAGACTCTATTGTTTCCCACGGTGTTCCGAAGAGCAGATAGACATATGTGGAGATACCGGCCTCTTTCAGGTTTTTAAGAACAATCCCCACATCCTCTATAGCAATGCCCTTGTTCATTTTATCAAGGACAGACTGGTCCCCTGACTCAACCCCGAGTTTAAGCATAACACACCCTGATTTTTTAAGTGCCATACAGTGATGCATATCCAGAAGATCCTTGTTTATCCTTGCAAACCCATACCAGGGAACCATTAAGGGATTTTTTGTAATGGCATTTAACATGACAGGGCTTAAGGCATTATCTGTTATATGGACAAGGCTTGGTCTTGTGGTATCTATAATAGCATTCAATTCCTGTAGCGCATCCTGTGGAGAAATCTGTGTGTACATGTTTCCTTCTGCCCTCTCGGGACAGAAGGTGCACCTTCCCCAGTAGCACCCCGTAGATGTATTGTACGGTATGACAATCCCCGGGGAAAGATATAGGTCTTGATCGAAGGGCTCATAGCATGGCATAAACCTTATGTTGGGGTTGGCTTTTTTCCCCAGGATTTTAAGAAGGGGTATCTCCCCCTGCCCTGTTACTATATGGTCTACGAGGCTGTTAAACAGGTGGCACCTGTCTTTTTCTCTCATCCACGATGTAATGAGGCTACCACCTATTATTATCTTTTTATCAGGATAGCGATGTCTCAGAAAGCCCATTATCGAGAAGGCACATAATGCCTGACTCAGATAGTTTATAGATATACCTATAACCCGCCAGTCTTTTTTCTCAATGATACCCTTTAGCCTCTCGGAAAAATACCCATAAAACAGATTCTCTTCAAAATGAGTGGCTGCATGGACAAGGTCAGTGCTCTTGATAGGGGATAGATTCTTGTCTTCATAGTCTGAGAGGGTAATCCTGATGCCCCGTGATGCTGCCTTTATGCCGAGGACCTTATTTATCTCAGAGACAGCCTTCTTATATCTTGCAATATTTTTGAAGAGGTGGGCATCCTTAATGTGTTTTATATTAATATCAATATTTTTAATCGCCCTTGCAGTCCATCTGTCATTTAAGGGTACTGTATTTTTTATGAGCCAGTGCATGCCCTCTATATTTGCATCAACTAAATCATATTCAATATTTTTTGCCGATAGGGCACCCGCAAGTCTTGCAATGCCCAGAGGAGGTTCACAGGGCTTGGAGACAGGGGGATAGACGATTAGCACGGCAGACAGTTTCCATCGAGGAGATTAACCCTCTTCTACAATAATCTTTAATCGCATATTTGGATGGACGTTGCTTGTTTTCAGATTATTTACAGATTTTAATCTCTTTACATCCATACCGTATTTACTCGATATGCTGGTGAGGGTCTCCCCCTTTTTTACTATGTGGTATCTGTATGTTATGGTAGCCTTTTTTTTCTTAATATCATTGTATTTGACGAGTTTAAGTCTCATATCAGCATATACCTTCTCGGTCTGCATGTTGTTTGCCTTCATTATAGCTGCCTTGTTGATGCCGTATTTACTCGATATGCTGGTGAGGGTCTCCCCCTTTTTTACTATGTGGTAGGCTGTCCTGGATGGCTGTTTTTGATCAGGCTTAACCCTTGCCTTTGTCGTCTTTGTATTATTTGTATTATATGGCTGTCCATATCTACCTGCATACATGGCCCCCTTATCAGGATGGAGATTATTGTATCTAGGAATGTTTAATACCATACCCCTTTTTATCCTTAGCTCACCATCTATGCCATTTACAAGGACCATATCGTTATACCCGACCCCATATCTTTTCATTATTTTGGCAATGGTATCGCCTTTTTTTACCTTGTATGCAATAACACCCTTTATTGTCCTTTCATTTTTTAATGCTGCCTGGAGGGTGTTATGGAAGGTGTCAAGATTAACTGTGTGGGGAAGCTTTATCTTATAGTGGTTGTCGTAGGGCGGCGTAATCCCCCTTAATATCTCAGGGTTATACGACCTTATACTTCCTATATCTAACGATGCTGCCTTTGCTATGACAGGCAGCGGTGTTGACTGTGGGACACCTACCTCTTTAAGCCTTATGGGGCTATCGTATCCTATATTACCAAAACCATATTTCTCAGGATATTTTGCTATAATTGCCGCTGCTATGAGCTTTGGTATATATTCCCTTGTCTCCTTTGGCAGGGTATTATATTTTATAAGCTCCCAGAAATCATTTGTATTATGTTTGTTTATTGCCCTTTCTACCCTGCCCTCCCCGGCATTATAGCCTGCTGCTGCAAGGTACCAACAGCCAAACTGGTTGAAGAGATCCCTTAGGTATTTTGCTGCAGCAACAGTAGATTTTTCAGGGTCCCTTCGCTCATCTATCCAAAAATTTACCTTTAAGCCATATCTTTCGCCAGTAGTATAGATGAACTGCCAGGGTCCACTTGCCTTTTTAGGGGAGTACGCCCTTGCATTAAAACCGCTCTCTATCATGGCAAGATAAACAAGATCCTCGGGTATGTTGTTTTCTTTGAGTATCTCCTTGATTATTGGCACATAGTATCGTGCGCGCCTTAGCCAGTTTGTAAATACCTTTCTTTTTTCAGTGGTAAAATACCGGACATAATAATCCACAGCATCATTGAAGACGATGGGGATATCAAAGCTCTTAAGGTCATCATGGGTGAGAAGAGACGAGACATCATCCTCATCATCAGGGTCCAATTTAGGTATCTTTAGTGATTCCAGCTCCTTTTTTAATGGGCTTAAGGGTTTTTCTGTTATATAGACAGGGTTTCTTATCTCAGAGGGCCGGACGGCCTGGGCATCTTGGGGTACCTCTATCCCTGCCAGGCTGTCTCTGGTGGAATCCTTTATGGTAGCAGGTTTTGCTGAACAGCCAGCAAAAAAAAGAAAAACAGCGGAAAGGATAAGAAATATCTTCATCATTATAACGTCCTATTGAAAGATAATAAAAACTAAAATGCTGTATGTCAATAAAAAATGAAAAAATTTAAGCCGGGCATCTTACAGGGGTTGTCAGGTGAGGGTTTTTCCAAGAAGGTTTCTGTGGCCCATGGCAAAGTCATAGGCATACATCCTTCTCTTGTTCTCCATCTGTAGTTCTTTTATGATAAGGGTTTCATCGGATGTAGACACAAAGATTCCCTTTTTATTTATATCAAATATGGTTCCTGGCAATGAATTGCTCGTATATGGGTCTATCTCTGTGCTATAAATCTTAACCACCCTGTTGTCAATATATGTAAATGCCACGGGCCATAAAATAAATGCCCTTACCCGGTTATTTATCTCCCTTGCCTTTGCATGCCAGTCAATCCTTCCCATCTCTTTTGTAATAAGGGGAGTGTAGGTTGCACGGTGATGGTCCTGTTCGGTTCCAGTTATTTTGCCATCCCTTTCTATGCTGCTTACAATGTGGGGGAGCAGCTCTCCTGACCTCACAGACAATCTGTTTGAAAGTGTTATCGCTGTGTCTTTTTCCTCTATCTCCATGGCCTCCTGATACACAATGTCCCCCGTATCCATCCCCTCATCCATCTTGATTACTGTTATGCCTGTCTGTTTGTCTCCGTTGAGGAGCGCCCACTGAATAGGTGATGGCCCCCTGTAGACAGGAAGAAGAGATGGATGAACATTTATTGACCCGATTTTTGGGATGTCGAGTATCTTTTTTGGTATGATAAGACCAAAGGAGACAACGACAAAGAGGTCAGGATTAAACTCAAGAACCTGAAGGATTGAGGGCTCTTTAAGGTTGTCGATCTCTATTACAGGCTTTCCTGATTGAGAGGCAGCCTTTTTTATCTCATTGTCTTCGAGCATATACCCCCTGCCCTTTGGCCTTGCCTTTTTTGTGACAACGCAACTGATTGAGTCGGAGATTGCCATAAAAGAGGGCAGCGAAAAATTAGAGGTGCTAAAAAAAACTATATTCATCTGTTTTTTTGATTCAGATATCTTTTTTTAAAGATGTTCTTTTTGACAGGGCTTAAATAATCTATAAAAAGCCTGCCGTCCAGATGGTCTATCTCATGTTGAAAGGCCCTTGCAAGATTGCCATTGCACTCCACCTGAAACAGTTTATTGTCCAGGGTCAAACCTTTTACAGTGACCTTTTTTTGCCTTTTTATATATTCATAATAACCCGGGATGCTCAGGCAGCCTTCTTCGCCTATCTCTTCTGATTCGCTGCCTATAATCTCAGGGTTTATAATGGCTACCGGCTTGCTACCCCTACCTGATTTTAGTTCTATGACAATCAGCCTGATTGCTACCCCTACCTGATTTGCTGCAAGCCCTGCCCCGCGGGCGAGATGCATGGTCTCTACCATATCCTGGGAGAGCCTGATAATATCTTCTGTTATATTGTCAATAGGTTTGGCAACCTCCCTCAGCACATGGTCTGGGTATGTCCTTATCTTTAGTAGAGCCATGTAATACTTTTAAAATAATTTTCCCTTTTTTTCAAGCCATAGATTTTTTATTACAGATGCCGCACCCCATGCATATGCTTTTTTTGCCATCATCAAAATAGACCCCGGTATTGCCATTGAAGTCTTCTATATATATTTTTTCATCCTCCATTTTTTTTATATAGCCGTAGTCCATAGGCACCTTACCGACACCACCTGTAATATCTATGGTATAAAAAGGCATGGCTATACCCGATATGTTTTTTCTTAGCGTGCTCATTATCTCTATACCTTTTTTTAACTGGACCTTAAAATGCATTGCGCCCTTTACCTCATCTAGTTGAAAGAGGTAGTATGGTTTTATCCCCAACAGGACAAGCCCCTCAAAGAGGTTGGCAAGGGTTATTGGACAGTCATTGACACCCCTTAAGAGGACAGAGTGACTGAGCATGATACATCCTGCCTCTCTGAGCATCCTAACGTTTTCCGTAAACTCTTTCGTTATCTCTTTTGGATGATTGATGTGTATTATAAGCCAAAGGGGTTTAATCCTTTTGAAGGCATCGAGGTGGGCTTTTTTTACGCCCTCAGGGTATACTAATGGCACCCGAGAGCTTATTCTGATTAGTTTTATGTGGTCTATAGAACTTAACCTGAAAAGGATATTGTCGAGTTCTTCAGGGGGGAGCATAATGGGATCGCCCCCTGAGACTATCACCTCTTTTATTGATGGGTTTTTTTCTATATATCTAAAGGTGTCCTCATGGGATGCCTTTATTTCACCATCCTTTCCTGCAAGTCTTTTCCTGTTACAGAATCGGCAGTATAGAGCACACTGTGTGCCTGTCAGGAATACACCCCTGCCAGGATATTTTTTTATAAATGATGGCGTTATAGAGTGTTTTTCCTCAACAAGAGGGTCCTGCTCACCCTCCCCTGAAAGCTCTTTTGTGTCTGGTATGCACTGTCTTCTTATGGGGCATAGGGGATTATTTTTGTCGATAAGATTTAGATAGAATAGGGGTATCTTCAGGGGATAGACCCTTGAAGTATTATTTATTTCTCTTATTTTCCTTTTGCTTAGCGCTAAACGTCGCTTTAATTCTGAAACATTAAAAATGAAAGGGAGGGTATCTTTTTTACCCTCCTTGTCTCTCATCACCTATTTTATAACTAGAAAGTGTGCCCTTCTATTTTTTGCCCATGCCTCTTCGTTGTGCCCTGGGTCGAAGGGTCTTTCCTTACCATAGCTGACGGTCTCCAGAAGTTTTCCATCAACACCAAGATTTATAAGATAATTTTTTGTTGCATCAGCCCTTTTCTGACCAAGGACAAGGTTATATTCCACAGTTCCTCTTTCGTCACAATGGCCCTCTATCCTTACCTTTTTTCCCTTATTTGCATTAAACCAATCAAGGTTTTTCTTAAGGATCTCAGCGTCTTGCGGTCTTATATTGTATTTGTCAAAATCAAAAAAGATATCTTGTAACTCTGGTGCTGCCACAACAGGCGCTGCTTTAGGAACCTCTTTCTCCACCACCGGCTCAGGCTTTTTTGCCTCCTCGGCCTTAGGTACAACAACCTGAACCTCTGGCGCCTTTGGTTTTTCAGCCTCTGTCTTTACAACCTGCTGTGAGCAACCAACTCCCAAAAAAACACCTAACACAAAAACCAATGTTATTAAGCCAAACCATTTAATCTTCATATTCCACCCCTTGCAAAATTTTTTGGACATACTCTCTGCAAAGAGGGTATGTCCATTTTTAAAGCACTACTTTTTCTCAGGAGCAGGTGCCGCCTTCTCAGGAGCAGGTGCCGCCTTCTCAGGAGCAGGTGCCGCCTTCTCAGGAGCAGGTGCTTCCTTCTCAGGAGCAGGTGCCGCTGGTTTTGCCTCTTCCTTTGGCGGAGCTGGTTTTGGCGGTTCTGATGGCCCGCAGCCCATCAATGCAAAGCCCCCAAAGAATGCAACTGCTACAAAAAGTACCAACAGTTTCTTCATTTTTGTCACCTCCTTTCGTATTCTTTAAATCTGTTTTGTTATATAATATATCAGAACAGATAAGTAAATTAAAATTTTTTTATACCTACATTTTTTTTAATTTCCTCTACATTTTTTTTTGCTAATGTGCTGTATGCATGATTTAGTGTTGAGGCAGTGCCACAGGCAACACCAAGGACTAGGGCATCTTTAATGTCCCCACCGCAGGATAGTAAAAAAGTCATCCCTGCTATTAGGTAGTCTCCTGCGCCCACAGAGTTTCTGACCTTCACGGCAGGAGGGGTAGCATGAAATGTGTTTTCCCTTGTTAATGCAACCGCGCCCTTTGCGCCCATAGACACAACAATTATTTCAACTTTTTCAAGCAGGGGCCTTGAGTGTTCTATAATATCATCCACATCTTTTGCCTGTTTTTTGGTCAGCCTGCAGAATTCATGGATATTTGGTTTTATCATATAGGGATGGGCATCGATGCCTTTTTGTAGAACGCTGTGGTCCGCATCAAGTATTACCTTAATGTCCTTTTCCTTTAATGTATTTATAATCTGATAAAACAGAAGCTCATTTATACCTGTTGGATGACCACTACTTATTATTACATAACTGTTTGGGTGTATCATCCTTATTTTTTCAAGAAAAAGAGATATATCAACTGATGATACCTCAAGGTCAGCAGTGGTTAGAAGGGTTTTAAGTCTTTTGTTTTTCTGATGTATTATTATGCTTGCCCTGGTCTCAGAATTGACCCTAGTGAAATCGCATACAATACCCTCATTAATAAGCAGACCCTCTAATTCAAGCCCCCTGTATCCACCGATAAAACCAAGAATAGCTGCCTCGCCGCCCAACTCTATTATTGCCCTTGAGATGTCAATGCCTTTTCCTGACGGCCGTCTCTTTTCCATAACTACCCTATTGACATCATCATAGATGAGTTCCTCAACATCGAATGTTATATCAAGGGATGGGTTCAGCGTGATAGTGTATATCATTTTTTTGAATAAAACTTTTTAATATATCTGAAGGCTGCCACATTAGAGATTGTTTTTTTTATTATTTCATGGTAATTAGTCAACCATAGATATTATATAAAAAAACAAAAAAAATGAAAATAATCTTTATTTTTTTATTTTTTTTTATTCCCCGTGTAGTCTTCGGTGCAGCATTTCTAATATATAATCAGGACGCCAAGGCAAACGGCATGGGTATGGCTGTAAGTGCCTCTGTAGATAATAGCTCTGCGGTCTTTTACCATGCCCTTTATATTTGCGACAGGGATTGCAAAAAAATCAGCGCAGTTTGTTTTTGAGGCAGATATCCTATATACAGGGTGGTCATCTATGAGTCGCTATCAGGTTTCATCAGATAATGGTATGGCAGATGGGTTTTTTTTAAAAAACTGGTGCAATTCACCCAGGTTGCCTTTGGCATGAACTATCTCTGGGGAAACAACATGGAGGTTAGGGGAGGCTATATGTTTGACAGGACGCCTATACCAAAAAAGACACTTAGTCCCGACCTCCCTGACAGCACAAGGCACATCCTCACTGCAGGAATTTCATATAAAAAAAGCGATTATAAACTAAACATAGGCTATCAGGCAACCTTCTTTAATAATACAAGATCTTATATAGCAGGGATAGATGGTAAATATACTGGATTTGCCCATGTCCTCATGCTTGGAATAGAGCCTGGAAGGTACTCAGGCATTGGCTATAAGGTACTGTCAACATAATTGTGTAAATTTCTTATAGAGGGGTAAATTAGGACGTACCTTGCCTATCTTTGTTCTCCTCCAGCTCATCTCCATCTT
>JGI12104J13512_1000364_pt1 | contig 41734 bp, 42 predicted proteins | sample TerdegcTABiofilm_FD_13512 | JGI IMG/M metagenome (IMG submission 13512)
GGTAAAAGAAGAACCATATGGATACATAATAACACATCATAAGGCTCACTACCTATGATACAAAGGGTATAAAAATGCCCATGGAGGGAAAAAATCTAAGGGTTAGGGATTATGCAAAGGTCTTTTCTTTTCAATTGCATCACTCTGTGTTAAACTTAGATACAGGTGGTCCATGGCAAAGATAGAAACCATAATACTGCTTCTTATCCTTCCATGCTTTTTATCTTTTTCTCCTTCTTTTGCGAATGACATAAAGATCTATGACAGGGACTGGAATCAAAATTACCGTATCGATAGGGATGGCCGTATCTATGACAGGGACTGGAACCTCAAGGGCAGGATAGAGAAGGATAGGGTATACGATAAGGATTGGAATTTCAGATACCGTATCGATGGTGACAGGGTGTATGACAGGAACTGGAACCTTAAATACCGAAGAGAAGGTGACAAAATCTATGACAACAATTGGAGATTAAAAGGAAGGATACAGAAGCGATAACCATGATAGATGACCTCTTTGACATTCTTGGCATCTCAATCTTCACATCGGGTGGTAAGTGGTGTACCCTGAACAATGTGCCCTGTATCCCCCTGCCTTCTTGTGACCAGTATATAGATGGCGATGCCTGCAAATATGAATCCGGAAACGAAGAGAAAAATGATGAAATAAGATAACCTCATGACTCGGACAACCATGAGAGGCAGGTGGCTCGCACAGAAGGGATTGCGACGTATCTTATTTAGGGGTAGCCGAAAATATTAAAACCTTTCTTGAAAATATTGAGTTCTATTGTAAGCAGCAATCAATCTTACTATAATATTGAGATATAACAGATAGATTATGACAACAATACTTATCGTTTTCCATACACAGACAGGAAATACAGAAAGACTAGCACAGGCTGTTGCACAGGGTGTTGAGGACACAGAAGATATATGTGCAATATTCAAAAGGGCTACCGATACTATGGGGAAGGATATTAAAGATTCCAGTGCTGTTATCATATGTTCCCCAGAATATTTTGGCTATATGGCTGGGGCAATAAAAGACCTCTTTGATAGAACCTATGAGGAACTAAAGGATGATAATAAGGTGTATAAAAAACCTTATGCAGTAGTCATAAGTGCAGGAAACGATGGTCAGGGCGCACTGACAAGTATAGAGCGTATAATAAGGGGCTTAAGATTCAAAAAGGTGCAGAATCCAATTATATGGAAAGGGGGTATTACAGAAGAGATACTTATGAAATGTTACGAGCTTGGCAGGACAATAGCAGAAGGTGTTAAGACAGGTATTTTTTAAAGAAAGGAGGAGGGCTTTATGGATGAGCAGCAGGAATCTTGTGTTAAACCCTCAAGGGGTCCCTTAGGCATCCCGAAGACAGATGTCTCTGCATTGCAACAACCAATAGAGAAGGGGGTCGCTACCATGATAGCAAGGGTAGGAAAACCAGCACCAGATTTTGAGGCAAGCGCATTTATAAATGGAGGATTTAAAAATATCACACTTTCAGAATTCAAGGGGAAATGGGTTGTTCTCTGTTTTTATCCAGGAGACTTTACCTTTGTCTGACCTACCGAGCTTACGGCAGTTGCCGTAAAATACGAGGAGATAAAATCTCTTGGTGTTGAAGTTCTTGCCATGAGCGTGGACAGTCGTTTTGTTCATAAGATATGGCAGGATACAGAACTCTCAAAGATGGTGCCTAATGGTGTGCCCTTTCCTCTCCTTACCGATGCTGGTGGACTTATAGGTAGGGTCTACGGTGTCTATGATGAGGAGGCAGGCGTTGATATTAGAGGACGATTCATTATCGACCCAGATGGCGTTATACAGGCAATGGAGGTTCTCACACCACCTGTTGGTCGTAACGTCATAGAGTTTATTAGACAGGTAAAGGCATTCCAGCACGTCCGTGCCACTGGTGAGGCTATGCCTTCTGGCTGGCAGCCTGGAAGGGTAACACTCAAACCAGGTCCTGAACTTGCAGGCAATGTGTGGAAGGTCTGGAAGCCAGAGATGGCATTTTAGACAGCATACAAAAAAAGACCCGGAAGACCTCCGGGTCTTTTTTTGTATCTCCATAAAACCATATAGATATCAACAACACATAATAAATAATAAGGCTTACCAACATGATGGAGGGGTTATAAAAATACCAATAGGGATGAAAAATCTAAGGGTGAGGGGTTATATAAGGTCTTATTATATCTTGATCCTTATGGGAAGTCTCTTTGCCCTGTATCCTGTGGCATTATACACCGCATTGGCAATTGCAGCAAGTATCCCTGATACATAGCCCTCGCCTACCTCTTTTGTGTGAAAATGGTGGTTTTTTTTATATTCCTCTGTAATTATATCTATATAGCTGTTTTCTACCATCTCTGTGGCAAGGGGTAGCTTGTATTCAAGGAAAGATGGGTTAAGGGTAATCCCATTCTCCATCATTATCTCCTCTGAAACCGCCTGACCTGTTGCCATGGAGACCTGTCCATCTATCTGCCCCTCCACAAGAAGGGGGTTTATGGGGAAACCACAGTCATGTGCTGTGGTAGCCCTTAAAACCCTTATCTTTCCTGTTGTTATATCTACCTCAACCTCTGCAACCTGGGCATCAAAGGCATAGCTGTCACTCCATGAACCTTTGGCGTTTTTAAGGCTTGGTCCAATCTCAGTGTCCCTCAAGCCCCTGAAAAATCCTCTCCCGATAATGGGATTACCTCTATTTTCATAGATATACCTTGCTATAGCCCTGGAAAAGGATATACCTTTTTCCGGCATATCCTTAATAAATATCTTTTTTTCCTTTAGGGCGAGCCTTTCCGCATCCACTCCGAGTTCAGCAGATGCAGCGGCAAGGATCTGTCTTCTTGCGTCCTCTGCTGCCTTTTTTACAGCATTGCCTGTAACATAGGTGAGACCGCTAATCCACGAGCCTATATCAACAGGTGTAGTATCTGTATCACCGGCAATAATCTCCACATCTTCGATATTAACCCCAAGCTCTTCAGCCACAATCTGCGTGAGGATAGTCTCTGCGCCCTGTCCTATATCCAGGGCACCAGTTAGACATCTGACTGTCCCGTCATCGTTAAACTGCACAATGGCAGCAGAACTATTGGGATAGATGAGTGTGCCTGTAAAATATCCACTCACGCCTATACCTATGCCCTGCCTGAATCTCCCTCTTTCTTTTCCATGACTTCCATGACTATTGATAGAGACGTTTTTTTGTATCTCGCTCAATGACCCCTGCCTACCATCTCCTGTCTTTTGCCCTCTGTATCTATCCCTAAACCCTGTCTTCTCTGCTGCTTCCTTTATGCACTCTATGAGACCTGCATTTTTTATAGTATCCCCGTTAGGGAGGATATCGCCTTTCATGCGGGCATTTCTTAGTCTTATATCAATGGGGTCAATGCCCAGTTCCTCTGCTATCATGTCCATTTGCGATTCCACAGCAAAACGTATCTGGGGCGCACCGTGCCCCCTCTGAGGCGCCCTTACTGGATTATTGGTATAGATGGAATATCCAATATAATCAAGTGCCGGTATCCTATATGGTAGGATAATAAAGCCCCAGCACAGGAAGATGCACACAACCCCGCTTCCTCTATATGCACCGCAGCTATTGTAACATCTCACCCTCTGGCCCAATATGGTGCCATCCCTTGAGACAGCAGTCTCAAGATCGACCACCATTGGCTGGCCATGGCGAAAGTAAGAGAAGATCTCATCCCTTTCAGCCACATATTTAATCGGACTTCCAGTCCTTATGGATAAAAGGGATGTGCAAAACTCATGGGAAAAGAGATCTATCTTGCCGCCGAATGCACCGCCCACCCATATCTTGTGGACCCTTATTCTGCTCGAGGGCATATTAAGGGTCTTTGCAAGGTGCATCCTCTTTCTGAATACACCCATCCCCGATGTCCATATATGGAGCCTGCCGCTTTTATCAAAATGGGCGACGGTTGTCTGTGGTTCAAGATAGCAGTGTGTCCTGAGCTGTGACTCAAACCTGTCATTTCTTATAAGATAGGCATCTCTAAATGCCTTTTCCGGGTCACCAAAAGTATTGGCACATCTGCCGCCGACATTTTTATAAGGCTCTATCAGATCAGGCAGTTCACTGGTATGAATCTCAGGGGCATCAGGTTTTATTGCCTCAAAGATATCAAATACAGGGGGAATTTCTTCATAATCCACCCTTATTGCATCCAGTGCCTCCAATGCTGTATCTTCATCTATAGCAGCAACAGCAGCAACCTCTTCGCCAATATATCTGACCCTATCGTTGGCAAGACAATACTGGTCAGCAGGGTATCTTGGTGTCTCCACAAAGCCGTGTCTAACGCCCCATGCATCCTTTCCTGTGATTACTGCCTTAACACCTGGAATCCTCTCTGCCTTTGATGTATCAATACTGACAATCCTTGCATGGGGCAGGGGGCTTCTCAGTATCTTTGCGCAGAGCATACCGGGCAGAAAAATGTCTGTAGTGTATCTTGCCTCTCCTGTTGCCTTATGTGGACCATCTATCCTATAAACCCTTTTACCTATCAACGTTGTCATCTGAAAAACCCCTGGACCTGATTTTTTCTGCAGCCCCCTCTATGGCATCTATAATCTTATTGTAACCAGTGCATCTGCATATATTCCCCTCAATGGCTTTCTTTATCTCGTCTCTCGATGGCTGGGGTTTTTCCATAAAGAGGGCGGTTGCAGTTAGTATCATGCCTGGTGAACAGAAACCGCACTGTATTGCACCACTTTCAACAAATGACTCCTGGACAGGTGACAGCCTGCCATTTTTTGCAAGACCCTCGATGGTTGTTATATCTTTACCCTGGGCATCTATGGCAAGCATAAGGCAGGCAAGGACAGACCTGCCATCCATAAGCACTGTGCATGCCCCACATTCTCCCTGATTACATGCATCCTTGGCCCCTGTAAGCAGGAGTTTTCCTCTCAATACCTCAAGGAGGGTTTCTCTGTGCTCCACAAGGACATCGTAGTCCATACCGTTGATATGTAGATGGATTATCCTTTTGCTTTTTTTACGTTTATCCTTCATAGTGCTCTGGCTGCCTCTTCCAGGACATCATAGACCATCTGCTGGGCCATGAATCTTCTTCTTTTGGCAGATTCCTCAAGGTTATCCACAGGGTGGACAGAATTAAAGGCAATCTCAGAAATCTTTTCGATAAGATGTCCGGTGAGCCTCTCCCCCTGTGCGATCTCTTCAGCATCGCTAACCCTGATAGGTCTTGGTGCAAGACCCGTAAGGCATAATCGAAGGTGAGAAATAATATGGCGATCCCTTTTTAATGAGAGCGCAACCCCGGCAAGGGGAAAATCTACACCATCCCTTATCCTATATTTTTTATAGATTGAAGATAGATCGTCATCGGAGGGATTAATCCTTACAGAGACAAGTATCCTATTATCCTCTACAAAAAAAGGTTTTTTGCTGTCACCGGAAAAAACATCCTCAAGAGGGATCTCCTGGTCACCATAGGGGGAATGGAAAACCGCTATTGCCTTTAGGGAAATAAGGACTGGCGCCATATCGCCCTGATATACAGCAAAACACCTTCTACTGTTTCTTACGGCATGGCAGGTATTACCCCCTCTTTTGTGACACGGTGGGACGATTCCCTGCCATTGTCTTGAGCGATTATAGAACATGCAGCGCGTATCCTGAAGGATATTACCGCCAATCGTTGCCATATTTCTTATCTGCTGTGATGCCACCTGATAGGCTGACTCATAAATAGCCCTGTAAGGTTTTATTGCCTCAAAAAAACAGGCTATATCCGTCAATTTTGCTGTAGCGCCTATCTCTATTCCCTTGTCTCTGCTGATTGAGATCCTGTCAAGGCCTTTTATATTCGAGAGGGATATAACGTATTCGGGCTCGATGAGCCTAAATCTCATTCTATTTAAAAGCTCGGTGCCGCCTGCCATAATAACTGCCCTTCCCTCCACCTTTTCCTGAATGCCAAAGAGACTATTCAGTGATTTAGGCGAATAATAGTGAAAATAAGGCAGCCGCATCTTTTATATCTGGTTATTTCCCCTTTTCTATAAACTCTATGAGCATCCTGTCCGATATCATAAAAAATGCTATCTTTGTATGATTAGCACATGCCCTCTTAAAATTTTCATCATAGGCAGCACATTCAACAGGTGGCGAGATTAACCGGAAGCCTTTTTTCTTCATTTCCTCTGTCTTCTCCTCAATATTATCCACCTCAAAGCACAGATGATGCAGCCCCCCACCCTTTTTTTTAAGGAAATTAACAACTGGTGATGTGTCATCAATAGGCTCTAAAAGCTCCAGATGGACATTATTTTCAAATCCCACATCGATGAAAAGCCCTGTTACCTTCTGGATTGGGTCAGTGGCTGCACAGGTGGTATTATTAAGGCCGATGGCACCAAAAAGCCTCTTATATTCCTCTATATCCTGGACAATTATTCCTATATGGTTTAGTCTCATGGCTACAATTCTATAATAACCCTGATTAAAATACCAGCTTTAAACTAAAAATAAACAAGGTCAGGACACATTATTGACAGTCTCAGTTTGGTGTCTCCACTATCTCCTTACCCTTTTCAGGCCTATATATAAAGATCGAATCCCCTATGGACTGATTAATCTTTCTATAGATAAAGGCTATGGTATTTATATTACCGGTAAACTCCTCTATCTCTATCCTCTTCACCATATTCTGCCTGTCGATCCAGATCCTTGCTGATGTCGCCTGTCCCTCCTTTTTTGGAATTAGCTCCATGACATCCATATCCCCTACCCTCTTTTTCTCTTTAAGCCTGAACAGCTCATCCATCTTTGATATATCGTCAATAAGGTCGAGGAATGTCCCCCCTGTCTTTTCCCTGTTTACCCTTCTTTTATAAACCACAGGCCTATCATCATCTACCTGCCATATGAAATTACCATCATAGAGAAAGTATCTTGTCTTTGGCTTGTTGTATCGCCACAGAAACCCCCTGCCCCGTTTATAAAAAAAATCACCATCGAATTCCCTCTCTTTTTTCAGGCTTGCTATGAATACCCTCTGTGTGAAACCTGCCTCAAGGGTCATTATGGTGGCATACGTCTTCTTTATATCCTCAAAGGGGGATACCTCCGAACCTAAGGCAAAAAATGGGGGGCTGAAAAAAAATAATATAAAACAGCCCAATAACCAGAACATCCAGCACCATCTATTTCTCATATCATCTCCGTGCCCAAGACCCTTACCAACTGCCATAGGCCATAATTAATATTATCTTAATGTATCTTATCAATGCCTTTTAAGAACCTCTCTTGGTTTTACACCATCTGAGGGACCTACTATCTCATCCCTCTCCATCTTTTCTATAATACGAGCTGCCCTGTTGTAACCAATCCTAAATCGTCTCTGTATCATACTTATGGATGCCTCACCCTTTTCCATAACAAACTCCACCGCCTCCCTGTATTTCTCATCATCTATGTCATCATCCCCATTTGTCTCTTCCTTTTCCTCAAGGATCTCATTCTGATATACAGGGCTGCCCTGTTTCTTAAAAAACTCTACAATCCGTTTTATCTCCCCTTCTGAGACAAAGGGACCATGCAGCCGCTGGAGTCGCCCCATGCTCGGGCTCATAAAAAGCATATCCCCATAACCAAGAAGACTTTCTGCCCCATTCGTATCAAGTATTGTCCTTGAATCTACCTTTGTTGTTACCTTACATGCTATACGGGCAGGAAAATTAGCCTTGATTATGCCTGTGAGGACATCAACGGATGGCCTCTGTGTGGCAAGTATTAAATGTATCCCTGATGCCCTTGCCATCTGGGCAAGCCTGGCAATATACTCCTCCACCTCCTTGGGGGATACCATAAACAGATCTGCCAGCTCATCAATAACCACAACGATATATGGGAGAACCGCCTGCTCCTGTTTAGCCATCTTACTATTATATCGTTCTATATTTCTCACCCCTATCTCTGCCATCATAGAATACCTTCTCTCCATCTCATCAATGAGCCATCTGAGAGACGTCTTGGCATTCTTTGGATTGGTAACAACAGGGAGTAAAAGATGGGGTATTCCATCATAGAAAGACAATTCAAGCATCTTAAGGTCGATCATCAGGAATCTCACATGGACCGGTGTTGCCTTAAATAATATACTGCATATCATACTATTCAATGACACGCTCTTGCCTGAACCAGTGGAACCAGCCACAAGGAGATGGGGCATCTTGGTGAGATCTGCCACAAAGGGCTCGCCTGAAATAGTCTTTCCTATTGCCATTGTAAGAAATGACTGGGACGATATAAATGCCTCTGATTCTATAATCTCCCTCAAAAAAACTGTTTGTCTGACCTTGTTGGGCACCTCTATCCCTACCACTGATTTTCCTGGTATAGGGGCGATTATCCTTATTGATATGGCGCTCAATGCCATGGCAAGGTCATCTGCAAGGTTAGATATCCTGCTCACCTTTATCCCTGGTGCTGGTTCAAATTCATACATGGTGATTACAGGACCAGGTTTAACCTCTGATACCCTACCATCAATCCCATAATCCTTAAGCTTTTTCTCAAGGATACCTGCATTCATCTGAATGGTTTCCCTATCTATCTTAATCTCCCTTTTTTCAACCTCATCAAGCAAGGCTATAGGGGGAAGGCTTTGGTTTCCTATCTCGTGAAAAAATTCAAATGCCTCCTGGACTGGCTCCTTCTCTTTCTTGGGCTCTTCCTTAGGCTCTTCTATTTTTTTCTCTTCTACTACCTTTACCTCTTTTCGCTTCTCCACATGTCTCTTTTTTCTTTTAATAGCATTCTCTATTATAGAAAGCAGCGGCGCCTGAACAATTAGGAATATGGCAATAAGCAATATCAGGATAGAGATGAGATAGCTGCCAAAGTTACCAAAAAGGTTGATAAGTGTCTTCTCGAGGAGAACGCCAAGAAAACCTGAAAAAGGGATATCCACACCCTTTATCCTTATCTTACCCACTATGAGCTGAAAAAGCGTAAGGGCTGAGAGAAACAGAAGCACAAGCCCTGAGGAAAGGACTATAACATGGGGGGGATCTTTTCTTCTTATGTAGAACAATGCAAACAAAAGAATATAGGCGGTCAATAGATAGCTCACCATCCCAAATACCTGCACCAGGGCATCTGTTATGTATGAGCCTACCTTTCCGCAAAGATTCTTTACAGGCCCGGCTGAAAATGTATTAAAAGAGGGGTCAAGGGGATGATATGATATGAGGCTCACCATAAGAAAAACAAAAAAACCTATAAGCCCTATTCCAATCACCTCTTTTTTCAGCTCTTCAGACACATAAACCCCTTTTTACAATCAATGTTTTTTTATCAATCCCTCTATGCCTTTCCTTACCTCAGCCATTATCCTGTTTTTTTCAGATGCCCTTTTATCTGAAATAAATACAGGCCTGCCAATATTTATGTATATTACCCCTTTTTTTACAGGAATTAAACTACCTTTTGGTTGGAGGGTAGATGTGCCATAGATCCCCACAGGGACTACGGGGACGCCTGCCTGAATGGCAAGGGAGAATACACCTTTTTTAAAGGGCAGGAGCACACCATCAACACTCCTTGTTCCTTCTGGAAAAACTATAATGTTTGTGCCCTCCCTTATCTTAGCTGCCGCCTTTTCTATTGCCTTTAATGCCTCTCTGGGATTCTCCCTATCAAGGCTTATATACCCTGCCTTTTTCATAGCCCATCCAAAAAAAGGTATATTAAACAACTGTCTTTTTGCAACCCATCGAAATGAAAGGGGTAGGCAGGCAAGAAGGGAGTATATGTCAAGGGCGCTCTGATGGTTGCACATAAATATACAGGGCGGGTCAGGGATGTTTTCCGTCCCCTTTATGGATACATCTATGCCTGAGAAAAAAAGATACATCCTCGCCCATAGCCTTGCTATCTTATGGACCCCTTCCCCTTCTCTGTCAAACAAAGATATCCCAAGGGCAATAAGGGAGAGAAAAATGGTTGAAAATATAAGGTTTAAAAAACACAGGAACCTTCTCATATGGCAATTTTCTTCAGATTGTCAATTATCCCTTCTACCTCATATTTTATATTACTGTCTATATCGTATGGAGAAAGTCCAAGCCTGTCTGCCTCAAGGATCTTCTCGTTAAAGCTCATGGAACCTATATACGGAAACCCATTGAGGTTATCCTTTATAAGTCTTATATCATCAGGGCATGTAATCTTATTGCCTACTATGGACACATCCCTTATTCCTATGTCAGAGGCGAGCCTCTTTATCTGATGGGCAGTCTGGATACTCCTTTTTCCCGGCTCCACAACCACTATAAGGGAATCAATATATTCTGCTGTCCCCCTCCCCAGATGTTCAAGTCCTGCCTCCATATCTACTATTACATATTCATCCCTCTCTGTAAGGATATAGGATATAAGACTCCTGAGAAGGACATTCTCTGCACAGAAACAACCCCCGCCACCCTTGACAATACTGCCCAGGACAACAAGTCTTATCCTGTTCATCACAGCAGAAAACCTGTCAGGGATATCGTCCACCCTCGGATTCATTTTAAAAAAAGAACCATACTGTCCTTTTTTTGACCCTGTTCGCTCCTCAATAAACTCCTCCATCTCTGCCAGAGGCCTTGCCTTATTCAACTCCTCATCTGAAAAACCTATGGCATCACCAAGGTTTGAATCAGGGTCTGCATCTATGGCAAGGACCTTTATACCCCTACTATCAAGAACCCTTGCCATAACACCAGCAAGGGTTGTCTTGCCTACACCGCCTTTCCCAGAGATTGCTATCTTCATTAGACTACGCTGAAAACCCCCTTTACAAATTATATAGTTAGATAAAATTCTTCAATAACCTGTAGGACTTTATCTCCACATCAAGATGAAAAGATATAAAACCCTCCATAATATCCCTAATGTAGGCAATGAATTCAGGCTTATCTCTATCCCCATTCTCTGGGGAAGATAGACCCTTTATAACACCCACAGGATAGGCCTTGAAAGGGAGGGAGGTAGAACATACACTGCAGAGTATCCCGCCCCTCTCCCTTGAAAATAAAATCTTTTCATCCTCAGGCACGTATCTTCCACAGTATACACATGTGTCAAAATTAGGGGCAAAACCAAGATGACCGAGTATTCTCAAGAGAGAATACACTATATCTGAAGAGGTAAAATCTGTGTTTTTTAAATTACCAAGTATGCCTTTTAACCCATTGAAGAGTTCTGTGTTTCTCTCACCCTCTCTGGTAAGCTTATCAATAAATTCAACAAAAAAACTTGCAGCGCATACCTTCTTTAGACTCCCTTCTATACCGCCATTTGATTCAATGATGTCTGCATTTTCTATCCTTGCCATAGTCCTGGTCTGCTTTCTAAAATATTCTATGCGGATATGATTAAAGGGCTCAAGGGTATTCATGAATCTTCTCTGACTTTTACCCCCACCCTTTGCAATAGCAGTGAGCTTACCCCCTGACATGGCAAAAAGCCTTACAATTCTGTCGGACTCACCGTATGCCTTTTTTATCAGGACTATTGCCTCGTCTTTTTGAAGTGGCATATATTAACTTTTGACCCCTCTTATGGATAATACCATTTATTTCTCTATTTTTCCATTATGGCATTTGAAAAATTGAGGTCACAATAAAAGCTCAAAATTAGCTTTAAATTAACGAGGTCATCTGATATAAAAAAACATGGAGGTTCTATGAAAAAAATAGGGATAATAGGTCTTGGCAATATGGGTGAGGCGCTCCTGAAGGCGCTTCTTATGTCAGGCATCAGGAATGAAGATATACTTTTCCATGAGATAAAACCAGATAGGGCTCAGTCAATTGAAAAGATATACAGTATAAAAAATACAAAAGATGCAAGGGTCCTTGTGGAAAACACAGATTATATAATACTGGCTATCAAGCCTCAGGATGCAAGGCATACCATCTTGGAGGTAGCGCCTTTCATAGATGATAAAAAGGTCATTATATCCATCATGGCAGGCATAAGGATGTCGGATATAATATCTTTAGCAGGTAAACCAATAAAGATTGTAAGGGCAATGCCAAATATATGCGCAATGGTAGGCAGCGCAGCAACGGGCATTTCAGCAAATAGTGAGGTAGAAAAGGATGAGTTGAGGGATGCTGTGGATATATTTTCATGCCTCGGTAATGTTATAGAGGTAGGCGAGGAGCTGATGGATGCCGTAACCGCCCTTGGCGGCAGTGGTCCTGCATTCTTTCTCTTTTTCCTTGAGGCAATGATCGAGGCAGGTGTAAAGTTAGGCATACCAAGGGAAAAATCAAAAATCATGTCCCTTCAGGTTGTAAAAGGCACTATAAAGATGCTTGAAGAGGTGGGCCTCCATCCAAGCATCATGAGGGAGATGGTTACCTCACCAGGAGGCACAACCATTGCAGGCATTACACATCTTGAAAAAAAGGCATTTAAGGGCAATATAATTGCCGCTGTAGAAAAGGCAGCAAAAAGGGCTGGTGAGCTTTCATCATGGCTATAGATGAATACTATGGAAAAAGACAACAGATGGTAGATACCCAGATTGTAAAAAGAGGCATAAAGGATCTGAGGGTGCTTCAGGCTATGAGAAAGGTGCCCAGGCATCTATTTGTTGATGACGCCCTCTGGTATCAGGCATATGAGGACCACCCGTTGCCTATAGGGGAAAAACAGACAATCTCTCAGCCATACATAGTTGCCCTAATGACTGAGGCGCTCCAGCTTCAAGGCCATGAAAAGGTGCTTGAGATAGGGACAGGTTCAGGATATCAGACTGCCATACTCGCAGAGCTTGCGGAACAGGTCTATTCCATAGAGAGGCACCCTGGCCTTGCAAAAACAGCAAGAAAGATACTGGACAGGCTTCAGTATAAAAACGTGGTTATAACTGTAAGGGACGGGACAATAGGCTGGGAGGAACACAGCCCCTATGATGGCATCGTTGTCACTGCTGCTGCCCCACATATTCCTAAGCCGCTATTTGACCAGCTAAAGATAGGCGGGAGGCTTGTCATACCCATTGGTGGAGAATTTTCACAGGAGCTTGTAGTTTATACGAAAACTGGTGAATCAAGTTGTGATACAGAGAATCTTGGCAGCTGCAGATTTGTAAAACTTGTAGGGGCACAGGGTTGGAAAGAGTAAAAAACATAAAAAAAGAAACAGATTCCTTTACAGAAGACTTCAGGGTAGAAAAACTATACATGCGAGACCTCATGAGATTACCTGTGCTTACCAGGGAGGATGAAAAGGCACTGGCAGAGAGGGTGGCAAGGGGGGATAAAGAGGCAAGAAAAAGGATGATCGAGGCAAACCTGAGGCTTGTTGTAAAGATTGCAAAAAAATATGTAAACCAGGGGCTTTCGAGCCTTGACCTTATTGAGGAAGGTAATATAGGGTTAATAAGGGCTGTGGAGAAATTCGACCTGGCAAAGGATTGCAGATTTTCTACATATGCCACATGGTGGATAAAACAATCCATAGAGAGGGCAATAGCAAACCAGTCAAGGACCATAAGACTCCCGGTCCATATAACATCAAAGATATACAAGATTACAAAACACATAAACGAGCACATAGAGATATATGGCAGAGAGCCTACACCGGATGAGCTTTCATCAAAAACAGGGCTGTCAGAAGATTTCATAAAAAATCTATACTTCCTCGTTGTAAAGGCATACTCCCTTGAGACCATCATTAATGAAGATAGCAAGATTACCCTTGAAGACACCCTACAAGACTATTCAACCCAGGAACCCATGACTGCCCTTGAACAGTCAAAAAGGGCAGAGGAGATTGCCTCATGGTTGGAGACACTAACCAGCGATGAAAAAAGGGTCATTACCATGAGGTTTGGTCTCGATGGGGGGGAGCCTCAAACCCTTGAGGCAATAGGAAAGATTTTTGGTGTCACAAGGGAAAGGATACGCCAGATAGAGCATAAGAGCCTCGAAAAACTCCGAAAGATAGTCAAGAGAAAAAAAATTGGAAGAGAAAACATATAGAGAAAGGTCATCGCCAAACCCCGCAAAAGAGATTATAAAAAAGGGCTCTATCATAACCCTCATTACCATCATAAGCAGGCCTTTGGGGTATATCAGGGAGGCAATACAGGCATACCTGTTCGGTGCTACCATGCTTGTAGATGCATTTGTCGTGGCATTCAACTTTCCTGAACTCGTCCAGACCCTTTTTTTTTCAGGGGCAACGAGCGCATTCCTTGTCCCTGTGTGTGCAAGATACCTAAATGACGACACTGAATATTCCCATGTATATTCATTATTTATGAACCTTGCCATTGTAGTGACCCTCATCATATCTGTTATCTTTCTAATATTCAGTGATTTTATTGTAGATATTATTGCCCCTGGCTTTAACCCTACCACAAAAACAATAACAAGATACCTGTTTCTAATTATGATACCAGTTATACTATTTCATACTGTTTTGTCAGTCATGAAGGCTTTCTTAAATGCCAGAGAGCACTTTGCATCACCAGAATTTTCAGGTATCCTCTGGAATATTGTTTTTATTGCCTCAGCGGTTTTACTTAATAAGAAATACGGTATTTACAGCCTTGCGATAGGTGTGACCGCTGGCTCTCTAATCCAGATTATTATACAGTTGCCCTATCTTAGAAGATTTAATATACATTACTCATGGGTTATATCGCTAGACCACCCCTCGGTGAAAGAGGCAAAGAGGCTCTTTACAGGGGCAATGATAGCCACATCCATTGTGCCCATAAACAGCTTTATTGGCAGGATGATAGCATCATATCTTCCCCATGGAGAGGTAGCATCCCTCTCATACGCATTCAGGATATTTATCTTACCCTTCAGTCTCTTTGCCGTCCCTGTCTATACAGTTATGTTCACCAAGCTGTCGAGGCTCTATCATAACGGGGATTTCAAGGCAATATATGACCATATAAGTAGTTCTATAGTCCTACTCTGCATCACCCTCATACCATCCACAATTCTTCTGTGTTCTACAGGGGATCTTGCAATAAGACTCCTTTATGAAAGAGGTGCCTTTACCCCTCATGAAACCCTACTTACAAACAAGGCGCTATTTGGATACAGCATAGGCCTGATCTTCTATGCCCTTTCTATCTGTTTTGTGAGGATATTCAATGCCCTGCACGATACGAAAACACCTGCTATTGTTGGGATTGCCTCCATATTAATAAATGCAGGGATTGCCATCTTGCTTATGAATCCCATGAAAAATCTCGGCATCGCACTTGCCACATCCATATCCTCTCTTTTTAATTTCTCTGCCCTTTTTATCTGCCTGAAGAAAAAGATCCATTATAGGCTCTCACGCCATGCCAGGAGGGATATAATAAGGTCACTCCTTGTAGGGATAGTGCTTTTACTGGCGATCTATACATTAAGATATACGCTTTCCTCCATGCCATATATTATCCTGACAATCTCCATAATACTTACGGCAGTCATCTACGGCATAACCTTTAGGGATTACTATGTTGGACTGATAAAAAGGCGATAAAAACTCGATACTATCAAGCAGCTCAGGGGCATCAAATCAATGCGGTATAAAACCTGGATGATTCAGGTCAATAGGATTAGATTTCAGAATCTCTTGCCTAACCGCTGGCAATAGGCGATGGCCCAGAATTCTGTTGATCATTTTTAAGAGGGGTCTTTGTGTATTTATGCGCTGACCCTTTGCCTATTCTCTCGAGCTTTATCTTTGTTATCCTTCTGTCTTTGACGCCTACCACTGTAAACCTGTATGCGCCGTAGGTTACAATCTCACCGCCCTTTGCCATATCCTGCAATTCAGAGAGGATAAAACCACCTATTGTCTCATAGTCAGGGGATTCTGGTAGATCAAGCCTCAGGACATTATTGATATCCCTTATGGAATATGAGGCATCCACAAGGATGGAGCCGTCTTTCTGTCTCTCCAGCCTGTCATCCACATCGGTCTCATCCATAATCTCCCCAAAGATCTCTTCCATTATATCCTCAAGGGTTACAATCCCTACTGTTGTTCCGTATTCATCTATCACAACAGCCATATGGACATGCCTTTTCTGCATCTCCTTCAAAAGTATGCTTATTTTCATGGTTTCAGGGACAAAAAAGGGTTTCCTGATTAGTCTGCTGAGGTCAAAGGTATCTTTTGTCCATATAAATTTTGTTATGTCCTTGTGATATACGATCCCGATTATGTTGTCTATATAGTCTCTGTACACAGGGTATCGGGAGAACTCATTATCTATGATGTATTTCAATATCTCATCCTTACTCTTGTCTATATCTATCCCATATATATTTGGTTTTGGCACCATAATATCCTTCACAGATTTATCTGCAAATTCAAAGACCCCATGTATTAGCTCCTCCTCTGTCTTGTCGAATATGCCTTTTCTTCTTCCCTCCTCTATGAGCATCTTGATCTCTTTCTCGCTTATATGCTCCTCCACCTTTTTAAGGCCAAGCCCCCTAACCACAAGATTGGTGGAGACAGTAAGGAGATCAACGAAAAAAAACAGGAATCTTGCCGTGAGGTCAAATATGGGCGCTATCTGGACAGCCGCCTTTTCTCTGTAATTCATCCCTATATATTTAGGGACAAGCTCCCCTATTACAAGGAAAAGGTATGTAAGGAGGACAACAACTAGAGCAACCGCAATAGACTCTGAAAATTTGTTTATAAAGGGAACCTGATCGATTAGAGGCATGATATGCTTTACTGCGAGAACACCACCTATAGCTGAGGCAAGGGTTCCAAAGAGGGTAATGCCTATCTGGACGGAAGATAGGAATCTCTCAGGGTTCTCCTTCATCTCTAAAAGGGTCTTTGCCCTTGAGTCCTTTCTCTCCTCAAGGAGCTCCTTGATCTTGCTCTTTCTCGACGAGATAATGGAAATCTCCCCAGCAGAAAAGACCCCGTTCAGGATGATAAGGATAAGGATTAAGAATATCTCTAACGTAGGGTTATCCATCACTATAAAAATGCTCTTTTACCTGATGCATAAATGCCTCAAGCCTTGTCATGATATTTGTTGTCCCCTGACCATCAAAGGCTATGTTGATAATAGGCACATCATATCGATTCTGGATGAGCTTCATGATCGCCGATGAGATAGTCCCAGGCATACATGTAAAGGGCATAGCATTAATTATCCCAGATACGCCCTTTTCTATAAAATCGATGGATTTACCTACACTGAGAATGGCCTCGCCCTCAAAACTTATATGTATATATGGTTTTGCCTTTTCAATAATATCCTTTATCTTAGGCTCTCTGCCGTATCTTATATGGGTATCAAAGATATCTTCAAGCTTATGTTCCTCCTTCCTCTGGATATAATCAGTGAGCACTATATTGAAAAGATTTGAAAATTTTATTTTACGGAGGCTCTTAATCTTTGACATATAGTTAACATATGATATCCATTCCGCCACTGGTGCAAGCCATGCCATGCCGCCAAACTCCTCAACCTTTCTCACAAGGTCATTGTTACTAAATCTATTAGACCTTATATATATCTCACCCACAATACCCACAATAGGTTTTTTTTCTTCAGTTTTTTTGATATTAGTAAATTCCTTCACTATATCTTTCAGAATATGTTCAAGGTCATCCCCTCCATTTCCAATGCTTTCTTTAATGAGATTTATGGCCTTTTTGTATAATCTATCTGTATTTCCTTTATCTAGCTCAAATGGCCTTGTCTCATGGAGAAGCTTTATAAGGAGGTCTGTAGCAACAATTGCCTTCCAGCCAAGACGGGAGAACCTATCACCAAGTATATGGAGTTCATCGTAAAAACGATGGTCCTGATTTGGTGCATAGATAGGGACATTATCATGTCCAAGTTCATCAAGAACCATCCTGTGAAATCTATTGTATTGACCAAAACGGCATGGACCTGCCCCTGAGGGCATAAAAAATGCGCTTTTTTCTGGGTTGAAATCCTCTTGCTGTGTTGTCCTTATCATATCACCTGTGGTAAGTATACAGGGGTAACATTCCTTTCCCGTGGTAAATCTTCTACCCCAAAGGACTGTATCCTCGTTCGATTCTGCCATTACCGCAGCATCCACCCCGCATGCCTTAAATGCCCCTGAAAGGGCAATGGAATGGTCACACATATAAGGAATATAGAGTCTCCTGTTATTTCCGTCTCTTGTAAAGTGAACGGGTCTAAAGACCTCAATAGTTTTTTCAATCTTTGCATTCTTTATGCTGTCAAGAAATGCCTCCAGTCTTGTTATTATGCCTGCATCAGCGCTATGTTCATCAATCTCGAGCTGCAGAAAAGGCTTGCCTTTGATGGTCTTCTTGAAGAAATGGGTAATAAAAGAATCAGGACCACACCCAAAGTTCGTGATGTATATGCCGTAAAAATTATCATGTTTTTTTACAATCTTTGCTGCCCTTAGTATCTTCTGTCCATAACCCCAATACATATCCCTTAGGTCTTCATCATCCTCAGCGCCCTCCATCAAAGGGAGCATATCAATGGGGATAGGTTTGACACCAAGGTCGATAAGCTTTTTATGGATATTAAGGTTTGCACCGGCATCACAACTATTGTAAGGCCTACCAATTATTGCCATCACCTTCTCATCATCTCTTACAGAGGAGAGGAATCTCCTCCCCTCATCAAGACATTTTTCATAGAAAAGTGCCTGGACCTCTTTTGCTACATTAAATGCCTTTTTTATTGCTAAACCTGATCTTTTGATTGTCTTCCCAAAGGCCTTGAGATTATCCAAGGTAGTCTGCTCCCCCAGGCCGAAATAGACAACCGGTGTGAGAAGCCTTACGCCTGGTGTCTCAAAGTCTATGGATGCCTTTACTGTATAGGGTATGGACTGGGCATAGGGACAGGCAAATGTATTGGCTATATGTCTTGATGGGCTTTTAAAGTTTATAACACTTGGTATAAAAATATTCTTAATGCCTTTATTTATCAGATTGAGGATATGGCCATGGGCAAGCTTGATGGGAAAACAGGACTCTACTATAATATTCTCCACACCCTCCCTTATTATCTTTTTATTTGTGGCATCTGAGAATACAACCTTAAAGCCGAGTTCTGTAAGGAAGGCCTTCCAGAATGGTATAAGCTCGTGCATATTCAATATCCTTGGGATCCCTATAACCTCCCCATCTGCCTCTCTATTGTAGACATTAAAAAGTAAATCCTCCCTTACCTTAAAGAGGTCATCGATCTCCTTTTTCTCTAAACGTCTTACTACATCGTATTTTTCGCATCTACTGCCATAATAAAGTGGGGCCTCGTTCTCTACGGTCACCTTTCTGATTTCACAGAGGTTTTCACAGCCCTTGCACTCAAAGGTCTCTATCTCATAGCTACGTCTGCTTAGATCAAAACCCTTGAATGAGCTCTTATCCCAGTTTTTCTCTTTCATGGCAAGAATGGCTACGCCTATGGCGCCAGTTACATCATGGTGAGGCGGGACCTTGATAGGTTTTTTAAGGGTATTCTCAAAGGCAGCGACAACACCCTTATTAAAGGCTGTCCCCCCCTGGAAAAAGATTCTTTTCCCAATCCTTCTATCCCCCACAACCTTGTTCAGGTAATTGGCAACTATAGAGTATGACAGACCACTCACAAGGTCATCTGTTTTTGCCCCTCTCTGCTGATGATGAACGAGGTCAGACTCTATAAAAACCGTGCATCGCTCCCCCATCTTCAGGGGACTGTCTGAGGAAAGCGCCAGCCTCCCAAACTCCTCTTTTATAGATATACCAAGGCGCTCTGCCTGCTCTTCAAGGAAAGAACCGGTGCCTGCAGCACACGCCTTGTTCATCTCAAAATCAACGACAACGCCGTCATCTATACTTATATACTTAGAATCCTGTCCACCTATCTCAAAGATAGTATCAACATGAGGGTCAATACTTATAGCTGCCTCTGCCTGGGCTGTGATCTCGTTTCTAACAATATCCGCACCTATGAAATCCGCTGTCAGATATCTCCCTGAGCCTGTTGTCCCAGCACCAATGATATTAACCCTACTGCCTATCTCATCCCCTATCTCAGCAAGACCTTTTTTTACTGCCTCAAGAGGCCTGCCTTCTGTCATAAGATATCTCTTTGCAAGGACATTTCGGTCCTTGTCAATAACTACAAGATTGGTGCTTATAGAGCCCACGTCAACCCCAAGATAGGCATCAGTTATGGTATCTATATTCTTTACATTATAATCTATCTCTATATTCTCACTGGATAGCCTTAACTTCTCAAGGGTCTCCCCCTCTTTCTCCCTCGCAAGATAATCATTGAGCCTCTCAAAACCTATAAATCCCTGTCTTAGTGATGGCTCATCAAGGACTGTATATATGGCTCCAAGGGCACCCATTGATGTAAAATGTTCTGGCACAAAAAACTCATCTTCCTTTAATGCAAACACATCCTTTATAGCCCTTATCATCCCCTCATTAGCAGCAACGCCACCTACAAAGGCAACAGGCTTTACTATTGTCTTGCCTTTTGCCACATTGCTCTTAAAGTTTCTTGCCAGGGCATAGCATAGACCTGCGACAATCTCATAGTCTGGTGTTGCAATCTGTTGAAGATGGATCATATCAGACTTTGCAAACACAGTGCATCTGCCTGCTATCCTTGGTGGGTTCTTTGATTTCAGGGCAACCCTGCTAAACTCCTCAATGGTAAAACGAAGTCGCGATGCCTGCTGATCAAGAAAAGAACCTGTTCCTGCTGCACAAAGGGCATTCATGGAAAAGTCCTTAATCTTAAGCCTATGATTTCTATTGTCATCCTCGAAGATGATAAGCTTTGAGTCCTCACCCCCAATATCTATAACACTTCTTATACGGGGATATAGATGATTAAATGCCCTTGTAAGACTAACTATCTCATTCACAAAGGTTGCGCCTATCAATGATGAAAACACCTTTGCGCCTGTCCCTGTAGCTGCTATAAAATCTATCCTGTATTTTTCTATTAACCCCTCTATGATGTCTCTACCTGTCTCAATTGGCCTTCCCTTATGTCTTATATATTCACTATGAATGATCCTATTCTGTTCATCCATTATAACTGTATTTATACTTACAGAACCAATATCGATCCCTAATCTATACAATATAGACACCTCCTGATTTTATTTAAAATAAAGCCTTTGATTTGCGTATATATGTTATGTTAATAATTATTATAATACAAATAGGCTCCTAATCAACATATAACTAACATTATTTGGTGGCTATGAAAAGAGTTCATATCTTTGTAAGCGGAATTGTTCAAGGCGTCTTTTTTAGATACTCTGCATCTATCAAGGCAAGACAGCTCGGGCTTACAGGATGGGTGAGAAACCTGAGAGACGGCCGGGTAGAGATGATATGTGAAGGAAAAGAGGATGCCGTAGGAGAGATGGTTGCCTGGTGCAAAAAGGGTCCTGAGGGTGCGTTTGTGGAGAAGGTAGATATTCAACATGAAGACTATCAAGGGGAATTCACAGATTTCCAGATTATCAGATAGACTCTATTATCCTGCTTTTTTAGACATTAAAGATAGGTTGTGCCTTGTTTTTGGTGGTGGCGAGGTTGCCGAAAGAAAGGTCCTCATGCTTCTAAGATTTGGCGCCCTTGTCAATGTTATTAGTCCAGAGGTAACAAAAAGGCTTTCCAGGCTTGAGGCAGCAGGAAGGATTACAATCATAAAGAGAGGTTATATTCAAGGGGACTTAAAGGGTGCTGCCCTTGTCTTTGCCTCCACAGACAACAGAGATATAAACAGCAGCATAAAAAAAGAGGGCAGCGAGCAGGGGATACCGGTCAATGTAGCGGATGACCCTGAACTATGCAGTTTTATTGTGCCCTCCATTGTGAAAAAAGGACCTGTTATAATAGCCATATCTACCTCTGGTGTTCTTCCGATGTTTTCTAAAAAATTAAGAAAACATATCGAGGATATAATAACAGAGGATTATCTTAAATATATAAGGCTAATAGGCAGTTTTAGAAAGATGCTTATCCATGAGGTAAAGGACCCCAAATTGAGAAAAAAGATAATGAAGGAGATAGATGCCTGTTCAGTCCATGAGATAAACAATATGGGCGCCAAAGAGATAAAAAAGAGATTTTTGAGAATAAGATAATGAACAGATTTTTTTTCTATTGTGCATTGGCATTATATCTTCTTTCAACAGGATTCTATCTCATATACCTTATAAAAAATAAAGACTATCTTGAAAAAACAGGGCATTATCTTTTTATTACAGGCTTTTTTGCCCACCTTGTGGCAACTATGATAAGATACCTTGAGGCAGGCTATACGCCCATTACAAATATCTATGAATCCCTATCCTTTTTTTCCCTCTGTATTGCTGGATTTTTTCTATATCTGAAGGGCATATTCAAAACAGGTATCCTTGGTGCTATAATATTACCTGTTATATCAATCATCCTTATATGGGCATCCACATTCCCTTTTGAAATAAAACCACTACCCCCTGTACTAAAAAGTTACTGGCTACCAATACATACATTCTTTTCCTTTGCAGGCAACGGGATATTTCTTGTAGGTTTTTTTGTCTCTATCCTCTATATTGTCCTTGAGCGAGGTATAAAAAGAAAAAATCTATACTCTATTTTAAAAAGACTGCCTTCCCTTGAGGTTCTTGATACTATCAATTACAGGTGCATATCCTATGGATTCCCCTTTCTTACCATTGGTATAATAACAGGCTCGTTATGGGCAGGGATGGCGTGGGGTTCTTATTGGAGTTGGGACCCCAAGGAGACCTGGTCTTTAATAACCTGGATATTCTATGCCATTATACTCCATAACAGGCTCGCCATAGGCTGGAGGGGTAAAAAAACTGCATATATGATGATAATAGGTTTTTTTTCTATCCTCTTCACCTTTCTTGGTGTGAATTTTCTCTTAGGTGGTCTTCATTCCTATGTGTGAGGATCACCCTAAGGCCATTTACAGACACCAGGCTGATGGCAAAAAAGGTGACTGGGTTAGCAAGAATACATTAAGAGGGGGTTTTATTAAGGTCTTAACTATTAAACCTGAGACCTCTAAAGGACAATATGCACATAACTGTTTTTGGTCTAAATCATACTACAGCCCCTATTGAGATACGGGAGAGATTCCATATCTCTGAGGAAAACCTGAGTGAATTTCTTAAAAGACTTCATTCAGAGGGGTTAGGAGAGACTGTTGTGCTTTCTACATGTAACAGAACAGAGATCTATATAGCCTCTGAAGATATAGACAGGGCCTTAGAGTTATTTAAAAATACTGCCTTGTCCCTTCTGCAGATAGAAAGGGGATGGCTTGATAGATATACATATGAGATGAAGGATGAAGAGGCATACAGACACCTTTTCCAGGTTGCCTCTGGCCTTGATTCCATGGTTATCGGCGAACCACAGATCCTTGGCCAGGTAAAGGATGCCTATAGGGCAGCCACCTTTATGGGGACAACAGGTTTCTATCTAAACAGGCTTTTTCACCGAACCTTCTATGTAGCAAAAAAGGTGAGAACAGAGACGAAGATAGGTTATAATCCAGTGTCTATAAGCTCCATGGCTGTTGAGCTTTCCAGGCGCATATTCGGTGAACTAAAAAACAAAAAGATACTCGTCATAGGTGCAGGCGAGATGTGTGAGATTGCCCTTAAATATTTCAAAAAAGAGGGGCTTAAAGAGATATACGTCACAAATAGAACATTCCAGAAGGCAGAAAAACTCTCCGAGGATATTGCCGGAACCCCATATCCATTTCATAAGATACCGGAACTTCTAACAACAGTGGATATGATACTGTCATCCACAGGCGCAGAAACATACATAATAAAAAAGGAAGAGCTATCCTCTATTATGAAAAAAAGAAAAAATAGACCGCTCTTCTTTATTGATATAGCGGTTCCAAGGGATATAGATCCAGCAGTCAATAACATAGAGAATGTATATCTTTATAATATAGACGACCTGAAGGGGCTCTCGCAAAGATATGTGGAAGACAGACTTAGGGAATCTGAACACGCCTCCGCTATCATAGAGGAGGAGGTTGGAAGATTTAGCCATTGGTTAAGACAGCTTGAGGTGCATCCTATTATAACACACATGATAGAAAAGGCAGAAGATATAAGGTGTAGGGAACTTGATAAGGCACTGTCTAAGATAAAAAATATAGATGAAGATACTATAAAAGGCATTGATATGCTCACAAGGTCAATAGTAAATAAACTTATCCATCCCCACATAAGACTTATTAAACAGGAGGTAAACCCTCTGATCCTGGATATTATGAAAAATCTTTTTAACTATGAAGATGATGAAAAGAAAATGGAGAATAGGGACGAGGGGTAGTAGCCTCGCCATAAAACAGACAGATATAGTCGTAGAAAAACTCAAGCGTATCTATCCTGGCATAGAGATCGAGATAAAGACTATAAAGACGAAAGGTGATACAGTATGGGACAGGCCACTCCATCTCATAGGGGGTAAGGGGCTTTTTGTTAAGGAGATAGAGGAGTCGCTTATGGAAGACCAGATAGATATGGCTGTCCACAGCGCAAAAGATCTGCCCACAGGGCTTGCAGGGGGGCTCGTTATAGGTGCTGTCTTGGAAAGAGAAGACCCAAGGGATGTGTTTGTCTCCAATACCTATAATAATCTAAATGAATTAAAACAAGAGGCAATGATAGGGACAAGCAGTCTGAGAAGAAAGGCTCAGCTTCTGAATCTCAAAAAGGGTCTGAACATCGTGGATTTGAGGGGAAATGTAGACACAAGGATTAGAAAGATGGGGGAAAAAAACCTCGATGGGATCATACTCGCCTTTGCCGGGGTAAAGAGAATGGGTTTTCAGGACAAGATCAAAGAGATACTGCCTGTGGATATAATGGTTCCTGCTGCAGGCCAGGGTGCCATAGGCATAGAGGCAAGAAATGAGGAAGAGGTGCTTGAACTTTTAATGCCTTTAAATCATGAGAAAAGCCTGAAGGAGATAACAATAGAAAGGGACCTTCAGGTAAGAATCGGCGGCGGTTGCCAGATTCCCTTAGGTATAAACGCATCTGTATCTGGAAATAACCTTACACTGCATATAGTTTTAGCTAAGGAAAACGGCGAGGTTATAGTTAAAGAAAGATACACAGGGGATACTGATAGGGCAGAGGATATAATCGAGACCTTTATAAAAAAGATGCCTCCCATCTAAGGGAGGCATCTTTGTCCTCAAATAACTAAACTATTAAAGATTAAAGAACGTCCTTTAATGCCTTTCCTGGTGTAAATTTAGGGATATTCTTGGCAGGTATATTAATCTCTTTGCCTGTCCTTGGGTTCCTGCCCTTTCTTGCCTTTCTTTTAGACACAGAGAACGTGCCAAAACCAACAAGCGTTATCTTTTCGCCTTTTTTCATGGCGTTCTTAACGCTATCAATAAAAGCATCCAATGCCCTTGCTGCTGCTGCCTTTGTCATCTGAGCCTCTTCTGCCATCTGTGCTATAAGCTCTAATTTTGTCATAAACCCCCTCCTTTAATATTTAGTATTGTATTATACAGCTCAAACACCGCTGTCTATAAACTTTATACCCTTTCTTTAAAATAATATTCAACAATTTTTTTAGTTTTCTACAAAAAAACAATTTTGTCACCTTAATTCAAAAAGTTCCCCATCAACCATGTTAAACCTTCTCTTGCCTGCTGAACCCAGCTCAGGGTCATGGGTGACAAGTATAAGTATAGATGAAAGTTTTTCGTATATATCAAAGATATACCTCAGAACCTCCTTTCCTGTCCTTCTGTCCAGGTTGCCTGTGGGCTCATCTGCCAGTATTATCTCGGGCTCGTTAATCAACGCCCTTGCTATGGCAACCCTCTGCTGCTCCCCACCCGAGAGTTCCCCTGGCCTGTGATTCCTCCTGTCTGCAAGCCCCATTATCTCCAGAAACCCCTCTGCCTTTTCTATGGCATCCTTTATCTTAACCCTTTTTATTAAAAGGGGCATAATAATATTCTCAATAACATTAAAATCCTGGAGCAGATGATAGAACTGAAACACAAAGCCTATCTTCTCATTTCTAAATACGCTCGCCTGTTCCTCTGTAAACCTGTGGATATCCTCGCCCCTGAAATATATCTCCCCATCAGAGGGTTTATCCAGTGTCCCCAGTATATGAAGGAAGGTGCTCTTCCCTGCCCCTGATGGTCCCATGATGGTTATAAAATCACCCTTTATGACATCAAGGCTTACACCCTTTATGACATTTATCTCCCTACCATTTTTATTAAAACTCTTTTTGATATTGGACACCCTAAGAACCAAACCATCCATCCTGCTATTCATACCTCAATGTCTCAACTGGATCTATCTTTGAGCCCTTGAATGATGGATAGATGGTAGAAAGGACGCATATAATAGTTGTTATGGATGCCACAAGAAACACATCAAAAAGACTTATCTTAACCGGCAATGTGCTTATATAGTATATATCCTCAGGCAGCCTTATAATCTTGTATCTCCTTATAATCTCACAGATTGTATAACCACTGAAAGACCCTATCAGGGCACCTATAATGCCTATAGTTATACCCTCTATCATGAAAATCTTCATTATGCTCTTCTTTTTTGCACCCATTGCCTTGAGTATAGCAATATCCTTCTTCTTTTCCATAACCGTCATGACAAGGGAGCTTATGATATTAAAACTCGCCACAAATATTATAAGGGCAAGGATAATAAACATGGCTATCTTTTCAAGTTTTAATGCAGAGAAAAGGTTCTTGTTCATCTCTATCCAGGTTCTTGCAAAATAACCATGACCCAATTCCCGACTTATCTCCCTCCTTACTGCATCTGCCTTATACACATCCCTTATCTTTACCTCTATCCCTGTGGCCTTTATGCCAAGGACGCTATCCACATCCTTGAGAGACATAACCACAAGGGTATTGTCGATCTCATACATACCTGTTTCAAATATCCCACCAACCCTTGCCCGAACAGTCTCAGGCACAGCACCCATAGGTGATACCCCTGCAAAGGGCACCATCAACAACATGAAATCACCCTTAAAAAGACCCATGTGTTTTGCCAGTTCCTTGCCTATGAGTATACTACCCTGTTCATTGAGGGATTCTATACTACCTTCCTTTATAAGCCTTCCCATAAACACCATATCCTCTGGATTTACTGCCTTGACTACTACCCCTGAAAGCTGTCTTCCACTTTGAAGCATTGCCTGAAAGGTAACAAAGGGGAAGGCATGGGTGACCTCTTTAGATTTTTTTATATCCTCCACAATCCTGCCAGGGTCTTTTATCTCTCCATTGAGATTTAGAACAAGGATGTGGGGGTTTATACCAAGGATCCTCTCCCTTATCTCATTCTGAAATCCTGTCATTACAGCAATAACAACTATGAGTGCCATAACACCTATGGCAATGCCAACAATGGATATCCAGGTGGTAAAGGATATAAAGGCATCCTTCCTCTTGGAACGAAGATATCTGAGTCCTATTATAGTCTCGTAATTCATGTATCTATGGCTTTAAAAGAGGAAAGAGTATTACCTCCCTTATGGAAGGACTATCTGTCAGGAGCATGGTAAGTCTGTCTATACCTATGCCCTCCCCTGCTGTAGGGGGCAACCCATACTCAAGGGCAGTGATGTAATCCTCATCCATTGTGGCACCCTCCTCCTTTTCCTGTATCTGCTGTAAGAATCTCTCCTTCTGGTCATAGGGGTCATTCAACTCATTAAAACCATTCGCAATCTCCATGCCTGCGATATAGAGCTCAAATCTCTCTGTGATCTCAGGCCTGTCCTTGCTCCTTTTGGCAAGAGGCGACACCTCCACAGGATAATCTGTGACAAAGGTGGGTTGGATCAGATGTGCCTCGCATAGCTCCTCAAATACCTTTGTTATGAGCTTTCCCTGTTTCTCCTTTTCAGGTGATTCAATGCCCAATTCCTTCGCATATGATGTGAGCCTGCCTGTATCTATAAACCCTTGTATATCAAGACCACCGAACTCCTTTAGGGCACCCTCCATAGTAATCCTTCTCCACGGTCTTGTAAAATCTATCTCCCTGCCATTATATGTTATCCTGTAGGTTTTATGAAGCTCATAGACAAGGGATGAAATCATGTCCTCTGTCATATCCATAAGGTCTTCGTATGTTGAATATGCCTGGTAGAATTCAAGCATAGTGAACTCAGGGTTATGGCGAACAGATATACCCTCGTTTCTAAAATTCCTGTTTATCTCAAATACCCTCTCCAATCCCCCTACAATAAGTCTTTTAAGATACAACTCAGGGGCTATTCTGAGATAAAGATCTATGCCTAAGGCATTATGATGGGTTACAAAAGGCTTGGCAACTGCACCCCCTGGTATAACCTGCATCATAGGGGTCTCTACCTCTATAAAACACCTATCTACAAAATATCTCCTTATAAACTCAACTATCCTTGCCCTTTTAATAAAGATATCCCTGACATTAGGATTTACAATAAGATCGAGGTATCGCTTTCTGTAACGCTCCTCAACATCCTTTAAACCATGCCACTTTTCAGGCAGGGGCCTTAAGGATTTTGTAAGGAGCTTTACCTCCTCTGCAAGGATAGTAAGCTCGCCTGTCTTAGTCTTGAAAACCCTACCAACAACACTTACAATGTCCCCTATATCAAATTTTTTAAATATACTGTATTCAGGGTTTTTCAATATGTCCTTACGCACATAAACCTGTATCCTTCCCTTTCTGTCCTGTATATGAACAAATGTGCTCTTGCCGAAATCCCTGAAGGACATAATCCTCCCTGCAACAGACACATTTTCTTCATTTTTTTCCAGTTCTTCTGGCGAGAGGCCACTAAAACGCAACCCTATCTCCTCTGTAGTTACATAGGGGCCCCTAACCTGGGGATAGGTATCTATCCCTAATTCCCTCAGTGTTTTTTCCTTTTCTTTTCTTACAGCTATCAGCTCATTGATAGGTTCCATAGCCCTTCACCTCTGATCTTACTTTCGCCTATTCCTGCATTTTCAACAGTCCTTTATACTTACTATAACATCATAATCAAGAGTTTTCACTATTTTACAGCCCCTTATCTCTCCTGGGTAACATTGACCCTTGATAAAGGCAATACCATCTATATCAGGAGACTGGGTTAAAAGTCTCCCTGTTATCCCTGTAGCATCTTTTTCCTCAACAATAACAAGGGATTCCCTACCTTCAAGTCTTTTTAGGTTCATCTTTGATATCCCCTGCTGTATCTCCATTATCTCTCTGAGTCGCTGCTCTTTAATGTTCTTTCTTAAATGACCCTTTAATCTATAGGCAGGTGTCCCCTCTTCTCTGGAATACATGAATGCACCGAGATTATCAAACCTCCACTTTTTTATGAATTCGCAGAGCCTATGAAACTCCTCCTCTGTCTCGCCTGGAAAACCGACAATTAACGTTGTCCTCAATACGCAGTCGGGTATACGTTCTTTAATCCTCTCAAGAAGGAAACTGATATATGCCTTTGTATAGCCCCTGTTCATCATATTAAGTATCCTGTCCTCTGAGTGCTGGATAGGTATATCAAGATATTTTATAATCCTCTCCTCGTTTTTTACTATCTCAAGGATATCATTATCTATGTGGAGAGGATGAAGATATAAAAGCCTCAGGAAATAATCCCCTTTTATATTCAGGAAATGTCTTAAAAGGTCCTTTAGGCTACTGCCTATGTCTTTGCCATAGGATGCAATATCCTGACCTATGATGTTTATCTCTCTGTATCCATTTGCTATAAGCCAGTGGAATTCTTTCTCTATACCATCTATTCCTCTACTCTTCAGGGGACCCCTTATAAAGGGGACTGTGCAATAGCTACACATATTATTACAGCCATCCATTATCTTAAGGTATGCTGTTGGCCTCTGTGTAAATATCCTTCTCGGGTAGGCATCTGAAAAAATGGCCTTTTTATAAAAAAAACCCTTTTTATCAATCAATCTTTCTATCTCAGGATAACAGCCTCTGCCTACAAATATATCCACCTCAGGCAAAAGGGCTTTTAATTGTTCTTTATAACGTTCTACAAGGCAACCTGTTACAATAAGCTTTTTTTTATCCCCCCTGCCTGCCCAAGACAGGATGGTGTTGATGGACTCACGGGCAGCGTCTGCAATAAATGCACAGGTATTGATTATAATAACATCACAGTCTTCTGCAGTTATATGCCCTGCCTCTTCAAGTCTGTATGTCATATACTCTGATTCAACAAGGTTTTTAGGACACCCAAGGCTGATGATCTGAAAATTCATAGAGGTGAAAATCTACAACAAAATGACTGCTAATGCAATATAACTTCAACTTTGAAAGGAGAGATTGTAAGGGATAAAGATATTCTATTTGATCGCGGTGATTCTGTATTAGCCGAATCTTCCTGTTATATATTCCTCTGTTCTTTTGTCTTTGGGGGAGGTAAATATCTGAGATGTCTCACCGAATTCAATAAGTTCGCCCAGGAGCATAAAACCTGCCCAGTCTGATACCCTTGCTGCCTGCTGCATATTATGGGTTACTATAAGGATAGTGTAATCCTTTTTCAATTCAAGCATCAATTCCTCTATCCTCATTGTTGCGATAGGGTCAAGGGCAGAGCATGGCTCATCAAGGAGTATGATCTCAGGCTCCACTGTAAGGAGCCTTGCAATGCACAGTCTCTGCTTCATCTCCTCGGATAATGCAAGGCCTGATATGGACATCCTGTCTTTAAGGTCATCCCATAACCCCACATCCCTTAAACACTTTTCCACGATCTTCATGTTTTGCTTTCTACTGTTTAAGCCATGGATCTTTAAACCATATACCATATTATCGTAAACTGAAAACGGAAACGGGTTAGGCCTCTGAAAAACCATGCCCACTTTTTTTCTTAATTCAATTAAATCTATCTCCTCTATACTCTGCTGGTTTACAAAGATATCCCCTGTGATCCTCACTTCATCAAACAGGTCATTCATCCTGTTAAAACAACGAAGCAATGTGGATTTGCCGCAGCCAGAGGGACCTATAAGGGCTGTGATGGAGTTTTTAAAGACGTGGAAATCCACATTCTTTAGTGCATAAAAATCACCATAGTAGAGGTTAAGCCCCTTTGTTGACAACACCGTATGTTCTGTCATCCGAACTTACCTGATATATAGTCTTCAGTTTTTTTCTGTGTAGGATTAGTAAATATCTTCTCTGTTGTCCCATATTCTATGAGTTCACCAAGATAAAAAAATGCCGAATAATCGGTTATGCGGGCAATCTGCTTTGTGTTGTTCGAGACAAGTATTATTGTATAATCACGCTTCAATTCATTTAAAGCCTCTTCTATCTTGGCAGTAGATATTGGGTCAAGCCCTGAGCATGGTTCATCAAGAAGGATTATCTCTGGTTTTAGAGCCAGGGTCCTGGCAAGACACAGCCTCTGTTGCTGCCCGCCTGATAGTTTATTGGCTGATATTTCAAGTCTGTCCTTTACCTCATCCCATAAGAAAGCCTTTTTAAGACTATCAGCAACAATCCTGTGTAACTCTGCCTTGTCGTTTATACCCTTAAGCCTTGGTCCATAGGCAATATTCTCGAATATCGAGCGCTGTAATGGAATTGGAACTGCAAAAACCGTCCCTACCCGTCTTCTCAGACTTACAGGATTGATACCCCTGTCTAATATATTCATATCATCAATAAATGCCCTGCCCTCTATCTTTATGCCATCTTCAAAATCTATCATACGGTTTAGGATTGATATAAGCGTTGATTTACCGCTACCTGCAGGGCCCATAAATCCTGTGATCATATTTTTTGCGACATTTATAATAATGCCCTTTAAGACCTCGTTTTTATGAAAAAAAACCCTTAATTTATCAACTTTTATCTTTATGTCCATGGTAATCATGAATATCTGGATATAACCCTGTTCATAATGTAATAGGCAATGATATTGATAAGCAGTATGCTCAACACAAGGACAAGGGCGGTGGCATAGGCCTTTTCCATCGATATACCCTCTCTTGCAAGGATGTAAAAGTGGACAGCCATGGTCCTTCCTGAGTCCATTACAGAGGTTGGCAGTCTCAAAGAACTGCCCATTGTAAAAATAACTGCTGCAGTCTCTCCTACCACCCTACCCACGCTTAACATAATCCCTGTTAATATACCTGGTGCTGCAGATGGCAACACTACCTTTGTTACAGTCTCCCATTTTGTGGCACCAAGGGAATAGCTCACAATCCTTACATTTTTTGGCACAGCCTTTATGGCCTCTTCGCTTGTTCTTATAATGGTGGGTAGTATCATAATGGTTATTGTAAGTACACCCGATAATATTGACCAACCCATTCTCAACTTTATTACAAAGAATATAAAGCCAAATAGGCCGTATAATATGGAAGGAATACCCGCCAGAGACTCAACACCAAAACGAATTATCTTTGTAAAAAAAGACTCCTTTGTATATTCAGTAAGGAATATGGCAGTTCCAACCCCAAGGGGTGTGGCAAATATAATAGATAGGATCGCCAGCATTACTGTTCCTACAATAGTTGGATAGATGCCCCCGTGTCTTCCCATGTCCTCGGGAAAGCTAAATATAAATTCAAGGTTTATGTTGCCTATACCTTTAATCAGAATAATAGCCACAATAACAACGAGTATCCCCACTGTGAAGAACGCCTGGGTATTGAGTAATATCTCCATTAACCTATTTGTAAATCTTGGGTTGATCCTCATCCTACGACCTTCTTTTTATTCCAAAGTTTGCAATATAATTAAGTGCCATAATAATCACAAGGAGCACTATGCCCGTTGAAAATAACCCTAGCCTATGGTCTCCTGTGGCATATGCAAGCTCAAGGGCGATATTGCCGGTGAGGGTTCTTAATGGATCTGTTATGCTCATAGGTATCTTTAGTGCATTACCAGCAATCATTATAACTGCCATTGTCTCACCTATTGCCCTGCCCATACCAAGTATAAAACTTGCCAGTATCCCTGATTTTGCTGCAGGCACTACTATATTATATATGGTCTGCCACTTTGTTGCACCCATAGCATATGAACCCTCTCTGTATGACCTAGGGACACTCATTATTGAATCAAAGGAGATGCTTATTATGGTTGGGAGTATCATTATGCCAAGTATAATAGAGGTAGAAAGGAGAGAGAAACCTGAACCCCCGAGGTAATTCCTTACAATAGGAACTATATAAATAACCCCAAGGAAACCGTATACAACGGATGGTATCCCTGCAAGTAGTTCCAGTGCTGGTTTCAGAATCATCTTAAGTCTCTTGCCAGAATATTCCGAAAGGTATATGGCACATGAAAGCCCAAGTGGTGCACCTATGGCAAGGGCACCTATAGTAACAAGAAAAGAGGATATTATCATAGGAAATATCCCAAAAGACCCTTTTGTTGGCGCCCATTTAAAACCAAATATTATATTTCTTAAACCTACTTTGAGAAAAAGCGGCGACCCCTCAAAAAGGATAAATATGAATATAAGAAAAAGAAACAACAATGAAGATAACGCAAATATAGTGAGCACGGTTTTAACAATCTGCTCTTTTATAGACACCGCTTTATTCATATGATCCTATCAAGCCCTCTTTTCTCAATAAATCCTGCCCCTGCCTTGACAGAACAAACTCTATGAATTCTCTTGCATTGTCGTCAGGATCACCGTTGGTTAAAAAAAGAAATGGTCTCATAATCTTATAGGATCCAGACTTTATGCTGGAAACAGTAGGAACGACACCATCTATTATAAGAGCCTTGACCCGTTTATCCACAAGGCCTAAGGATATGTATCCAATAGCATATGGGTCAGTTGCCACTATCTCTTTTACAGATCCATTAGAATCCTGAACCATGATACTGTCATCAATCTCTTCCCCATTCATTACAAGGTCCTCAAATGAACCCCTTGTCCCAGAACCCTCCTCCCTTGTTATTGCATCTATCCTTCTGTTAACCCAACCAAGTTCTTTCCAGTTTTTAATCTTTGCGGAAAAGATTGCCCTAACCTGATCCAGTGTAAGGGCATTTATCGGGTTATCAGGATGGACTACAATAGAGATACCGTCATAGCATATAATAATCTCGTTAAGCCTCTCATCTTGCTTTAGCTTTCTCGAGGACATACCTATATCAACGGTATTATTGAGACATGCCTGTATACCTGCTGTTGAGCCTCCACCCTGAACATCTATTATGAAATTAGGATTCTGTAGCATAAAATATTCTGCAAGTTTTTCAGTAAAAGGCATAACTGATGTTGAACCTGCTATGGTTACAACATGCTTTTTGCTACCATCTTTGCTGCCTTTATTGCCGCAAGAGCACAACAATATAATAAAAACAATAAAAAAAATGCCTATCCTTTTAATCATATACCTTTTATTCGCTGGGCTTGATGTGTCGTATTATCTTTCCCTCAACCATAAATATCACAAGTTCAGAGATATTTACAGCGTGGTCAGCCATTCTCTCAAGATATTTAGAGATAAAAAGGATCCTTGTTGCCCTTGATATGGTCTTGGGATTTTCTATCATGTATGTTAAAAGCTCACGAAATATCTGATCGAGAAGTTGATCCACCTTCTCGTCATCCCTTGTGACTTTCAAGGCAAGCTCAACATCCTCCCTGACAAAGGCGTCAAGGCTCTCCTTAACCATCAGTTCTACGGTCTCTGCCATATTCGGCAGGTCAATATATGGCTTAAGCCGAGGCTCCTCGTTTAGCTCCAATACCCTTTCACAGATATTTACAGCCATATCCCCTATTCGCTCAAGGTCATAATTTATCTTTATGGCTGTGGTAATAAATCTCAGATCCTTTGCTGCAGGCTGTCTCAGTGCAAGAAGTTTGAGACAAAATTCATCAATCTCTACCTCTTTGGCATTTACTATGTCATCATTATTTATAACATCCCTGGCAATATCAGAATTTCTCTCAAGTAATGCCTGCATTGCCTCTCTTATTGCCTTTTCTACAAGACCGCCTTCGTATAAAAGTCCCTCCTTAAGCTCTTTCAGCTCTACATCAAAAACCCTATAGATATGTCCCTCCATCAAACCCTCCTAAATTTTTCCTTTGATGATTATATTCATTTTTGCCCTCTGATACAAGACAATTAAGCAATGGGTAAACCAAGACCTTAGGCTGCTCTGATTAAGGGGCTGCCTTTTCTCTAAAGGTATCCCTTACGTTCTTCAAAGGGGGGTGTTAGTTAATTATAACACGAAAAAAATAAACTATGGGTGGATGCCATAAAAAAGACCTTGAAAAGAGCAAAGGCAGATTTTATGAAAGCCCATGTCTATTTTTCGATTGTCAGGGTAAATATTTCTATGGTATATAAAACAACATTATTATGGAAAAGGAGGGATGTATGCCATACCATTCGCTGATATGATGCATGAAAAAGAACACCAGTTGGTGTTCCCACGGCTGTCAGTGTTTGCTGGTAATGGTAAGCAGGGTCCCACCTTAATTCTTTTAAAGGTGTCCTCCCTCAGCCGCTCCGGCTTACACTGGCAGCGGCTTTTTTTAATTCACCATAACAAAACAAGGAGGGAGACACAATGTCAGAAAAAATTACCCGTTTTTTTGCCTCTCGATGGGGCATAGTTATTTCAGGTGCCGTGATTGGTATACTTGCATCGCTGCTTCAGCGGCTTGGCAATCCGCCTAACATGGGGGTTTGTGTTGCCTGTTTTGAGCGGGATATTGCCGGTGCCCTTGGTCTTCATCGCATAAGTATTGTCCAGTACATAAGGCCAGAGATTATTGGTTTTGTCCTTGGCTCAACAATAGCCGCATTACTTTTTAGAGAATTCCGCGCAAGAGCTGGTTCTGCCCCTCTTGTCCGATTCATGCTCGGTGTCTTCGCCATGATTGGCGCACTCACATTTCTCGGTTGCCCCTGGCGGGCACTTCTTCGTCTTGCCGGCGGAGATCTAAACGGTATTACTGCCCTTATTGGATTGACAGCAGGGATAGGTGTCGGTGTGCAATTCCTCAAATCAGGCTATAATCTCGGCCGTTCTTATAAAACCTACAACTCTGCTGGATGGATTATACCCCTTTCTATGATAGGGCTTTTGCTTCTCCTTATGTTCCGACCGCAATTCCTCCCTGGCGGTCCTATATTTTTTAGCGATAAAGGCCCTGGATCACTCCATGCTGCTATCCCGGTGTCCCTTATTGTTGGACTCATTATAGGATTTATTGCCCAGCGCACCCGGTTTTGCACCATGGGTTCATTAAGGGATATAATTTTGATGAGAGATACCCATCTTGTAAGTGGTGTTGCAGCGTTTCTTGTTGCTGCTTTTATTTCAAACATGCTTCTCGGGCAGGTAAGATTTGGATTTGTTCTTCAGCCCGTTGCCCATAGTAATCATGTGTGGAATTTTCTTGGTATGACCCTTGCAGGGCTTGCCTTTGTGCTTGCAGGAGGCTGTCCTGGCAGACAGCTCTTTCTTGCAGGCGAAGGCGATACGGACGCAGGGGTCTTTGTAATAGGCATGATTGTGGGGGCAGGCATCTCCCATAACTTTAATCTTGCAGGAAGGTCTGATGCTATGGTGCAGGGTGTGTTGAATGTGGGTGGCCCAAGCCTTTATGGCATGATTGCTGTGCTTGTTGGTATTACTGTATGCCTTGTTGTTGGTTTTACCATGAGAGAAAGATATTAAGATTGGAGGTATATATGAAAAAGATAGATGCCAGGGGGCTTTCCTGTCCCCAGCCTGTAATCATTACAAATAAGGTAATACAGGAAGGTGAGTTTCCTGTTGAGGTTTTGGTAGATACAGTTGCCTCTCGTGAAAACGTGAGACGTATGGCTGAAAACGCAGGGTTGAAGGTATCGATAAAAGAATCAGGTGAAGAATTTGTTATTACTATTACAAATATAGACTGATTGGCTAGAGATTAAGGGTGAGGGCCTCTTAAGGCTCTATCTGGGACATATATTTTTCGAATGTCGCAAGACTGGCCTCGAGGGCCTCCACCTCCCTGAGAAGCTGTTCAGCTTTTTCTGCAATGTCAGTGCCCTTTAATGCATGGGCAATACGCCGGGAGAGACCGCCAATCACAACTATGCGATTTCGGAAGTTGTGGGCGGTCTCCATAAGGATCATCTCCTGGCGCTGGCAGGTTGTCATGAGCTGTTCAATGAGTTGAGCCCTGCCTACGATGGCACCAATGAGCTGAGCTATGACCTGGAGATACTCAAAATCTTCAGGTGAAATAGGGGTTTCCTCTTTTCCTGAATCAACGATTAAGGCGCCCAGTTGTTTTTCCTCATTGGTGAGGGGATCCATATATCTCAGAGGGATAATCGCCTTTATTTTAACAGGCGTAGATAGGGTGTGGGCATAGCCATTTATCTGGTGAGGGTCTGTAATATTAACGGCTATCCCTTTTTTTACTACATCCCACACAATACTATCCTTATGAATCTTGAGACCCTCCACAGGGCATGAGAATTCTCCTGCCCAGAACCTGAGCCTCAGATCTTCCCCTTCAAAGAAGGCGCATCTTGCCCTTTTGCCAAGGTGCTCACAGAGATTGTTGAGAACGGTTTCGATGACCTTTTCAGGAACAGTGCTGGTACTTAAGACACGGGCAAGTTCCAGGATGTCCTTGAAATGAGTATCCTGTTTTTTATCATTTGTAGTCATAAAAACCCCTTATCTTAAAATAGGTGGCAGGATGCCTAAAAATTCAAAATATGTTCTTGAGAAAAAAATATAATACTTTCATTTCTTGAATATGGAAAAAATTATAGTCAATACAATGCTTATGATAATACATGTGGTTATAGGAAAATAGAAACTGAAATTTTCTTTTTTTATATGGATATCCCCTGGTAGTCTACCAATGTAGGGGATCTTATCGCCAAACATAAAGGCAAGGCCAATGATAATAAACAGTATACCTATTATAATAAAAATTTTACCGAACCCTGGCATCATTTTTATCTCCCCTCTTTGTATCGTTCATATTCACTGAAGATACAACCGCAGTAGCTCTGCCTATACATATTAAGCCCCTTTGATTTGTCTATCCCCTCTTTCCAGCCAATCCTAAAATCCCTGTATAAAAAAGATAGTCCATACTGGTCTGATAGGATCTCTCCAGCGTCTTTGATATCATTATGACGCTGATACTTGCTATATAAAAGCGTTGTTGTGACTGCCTCGAAACCACCCTGGATAGCAACCTGGAATGCCCTCTCAAGCCTTATTTTGTAACAAAAAATACACCTATCCCTGCCATAATCAAACGCACCCTTCAGAAAATCGTAAAGATTATACTCCTTATCAACTACTAAAGGCAATAGATTGAGCTTTACATAATTATCAAGGGTTTCAAGTCTTCTTAAAAACTCTGTGTATGGATGGATATTTGGATTAAAGAAATAGCCCACTACATCCATGCCCTCCCCTCGAAGGGTCTTTAGTGGATAAATACAGCATGGCGCACAACATATATGTAGTAATACCCTCATCCCTGTATCCCCTTTATCATCTCCAGAAATTCATCCTCACCTATAATCTTTATACCCATCTGCCTTGCCTTATCCAGTTTCGAACCTGCCTCTTCACCGGCAACGACGATGTTCACCTTTTTCCCTACTGAATTCGATGTCTTTGCGCCAAGGGATTCAACTATCTTTTTTGCCTCATCCCTGCTCATACTCTTCAGTGTCCCTGTAAAAACAAATAACATACCATCAAGGGGCCTTTCCCCAGCCTTTTTGTATTCTATCTCAACCCCTGCCTTTAAAATCCTTTCTATAGTCTGCCTGTTTTTTTCATCCTGAAAAAAGAGGACAATGCTGTTTGCCACCTCAGGCCCTATCTCAGGGATACTCATCAACTCATCCTCTTTTGCCTTCATAAGTTCTTCAATATCCTTATAATGCTCTGACAAAAGCCCTGATATATGTTCGCCCACATGTCTTATACCAAGGGCATATAAAAAACGGTTAAAGGGTCTTCTTTTTGAGATGTTGATTGCATCAATTATATTCTGCGCAGACTTGTCTGCCATTCTCTCAAGACTTGATAGTTGTTCCTTTGTAAGATAATATAGGTCTGACACATCTCTAACCAATCCTTTGTCAACAAGCTGGTCTACCAGTTTTTCACCAAGACCATCTATATCCATAGCCCTCTTTGAGGCAAAATGGATAATCCTCCCTTTTATCTGGGCAGGACAGTTTATGTTCACACACCTTCTTACCGCCTCACCTTCTGGCCTCACCACATGCTCCCCGCAGACAGGACAATTATCAGGCATGACAAATGGTCTCTCTGTGCCAGTTCTTTCCTCCTTTAAAACCCTAACAACCTCTGGTATAACATCCCCTGCCCTTGTAACAATTACAGAATCACCTATCTTTATATCTTTTCTCTTTATCTCATCCTCATTGTGAAGGGTTGCCCTTTCTACCACAACCCCACCGATGTTTACTGGCTCAAGGACTGCTACTGGGGTCAGGGCGCCTGTTCTCCCTACACCCACAATAATGTCCTTAACCACTGTTTTTTCCTCATGTGATTCAAATTTATATGCTAAAGCCCATCTCGGGGAGCGGGAAACCTGTCCCAGGGCAACCTGATACTCAAGCCTGTTCACCTTTATCACTGTCCCGTCTATCTCATAGGGTATCTCATCTCTTATGGATTTTATGTAATTATAATGCATGAAAACCTCTTCAAGGGTATGACACAGCCTTGTATATGGATTTACCCTGAAGCCCCACTTTTTTAGACAGTCGAGAAACTCCATGTGTGTCTTTATATCGATCCCTATTACCTGACCCATGCCATAACAAAAGATATTGAGTTTACGGTTTGCGGTTATCCTTGGATCAAGCTGTCTAACCGAGCCACTTGCAGCATTTCTCGGGTTTGCAAATATTGGTTCTCCTGTGATCTCTCTTTTTTTATTAAGCTCCTCAAACTCCCTTCTACCCATATAGATCTCACCACGCACCTCAAGCCTTTCAGGGATTAAGGCACCCTCTGACCTCAAAAGCTTCATGGGGATTGATTTTATAGTCCTTAGATTCTGCGTTATGTCCTCACCAGTGAATCCATCGCCCCGTGTTGAGCCGAGGACGAACTCTCCGTTCACATAGACAAGCTCTACTGCAAGCCCATCTATCTTTACCTCTATGACATAATCCACCTGAGAGACCCCAAGCAGCCTCTTTACCCTCTTGTCAAAATCAACAACCTCCTCTTCTGACGTTGCATTGGCAAGACTAAGCATGGGGATTGTATGGGTTACAGTGGAGAACGCTTCAAGGGGTTTTGCTCCTACCCTCTGGGTTGGTGAATTGGGGTTTAAAAACTCAGGATATTTATCCTCAAGGGCCTGCAGTTCCCTCATCAACTTATCATATTCGCTATCCGAGATTACAGGGTCATCGAGGACATAATATCTGTAATTGTGATATTCTATCTCTTCTCTTAATCTTTCTATTCTTGCCTTTATCTCTGCCTCATTCATCCACTTATCTCTTACCCGTATCTGAATTTGTCTTTATTATACACCAATATATTATCCACTAAAAGAGCCATCTTTTTAACATATGGCGGATATGGTTATGCAAGGATTATTCCCATGTCTTGGGTTTTCGTTAACATAGAGGCGCCTCCTCCAGAATACGAGAGGAAACATATACCAGCCTAACTAACTGCTTGCATAAAAATGGGGAAAGATAATTTAATGATAGAGCGATTGATCAAATTTTTCTTGCAACTATGAGGTGATGAAGGCTTGTGTGCCAGAAAACAAAAGGAAGGCTTTTTCTCTCTTCGATCCTTAGGTCTTCATCGAGAAAAAGCCTTCCAAAAGACTTAGGATCCCATTTTTTTTCATGACCTGCCTCATAGAAGGCCTCCTTAAACATAAGCATGGCAATCCTGGCGATAAAAAAATTACGATCATTAGGTATTGTCATTATAACTATACCATTTTTTCTCAACACCCTTTTTATTTCTCGAAGCCCTTTCTCTGGTTTATTCAAATGTTCAAGCATGTCTACACAGATACAGGCATCAACAGACGCATCAGTTAGGGGCAATTGATATACATTTGCCCTGATAACATTAAGATTATATCTTTTACAGATCTCTACATTCTCCCTCTCAAGGTCTATTCCGAAAATGAATTTTTCAGGAAAATATTTTTCTAGTTTCTCAAGGCCTATACCCTCTCCACAACCCATATCAAGGATGATTTTATGCTCTGGTTTTATATAAGAGTAAACAAAACTGTCCCGCCAATCCCAATACCACCTCCCAGGCCCACCTTTTGAATATTGGTCTCTTTGATATATCATCCCTTCTTTTGGCAGGTTGGGGTGAACAGGCATGGTGAAATTTAACAAAATAATTTTTTACTGTCAAGGTGCTTCAGGCTCTATAACTATGAGAGGCTTCATGAATCTTTAGGATATAAAACACCCTATTAGGTGCATTATAATACTATAAGACCTTTGCATAATCCCTAACCCTTAGATTTTTTCCCTCCATAGGCATTTTTATACCCTTTGTATCATAGGTAGTGAGCCTTATGATGTGTTATTA
>JGI12104J13512_1000365_pt1 | contig 41641 bp, 37 predicted proteins | sample TerdegcTABiofilm_FD_13512 | JGI IMG/M metagenome (IMG submission 13512)
CGAAGAGGCAGGCCCGGGCCACACGGGGGGTGCCGCTGCCGGCTTCGTCGTCAGGATGGATGGAAAGGCGGTCTACCACGCGGGCGACACGGCACTCTTCTCCGACATGGAACTGATAGGAAAACTCTACCACCCCGATGTCGCCCTCCTCCCCATCGGGAGCAGGTACACCATGGGCCCGGAGGAGGCAATGGTTGCCGCCCGGATGATCGGGGCACCGGTGGTGATCCCCATCCACTATAACACGTGGCCCATCATCGCACAGGATCCGTCCGGGTTTGCACGGGCGCTCGAACGAACGACCGACTGCAGGGCATGTATCCTGGAACCCGGCCAGAGCATCACGCTCTGACCGGAAAAACACTTACTATAATCGCCTTCCCCTTTTTCTCATTACCGGAAACGGCATATGGTTATCCTGCAGGCGCTGACGCATCCGATACCCTTATATAAGAATATACTGATTGATGGATTGTCCGAGTGTGATAAGCAATGGAGCTTGACGGCAAGACAGTGATAGGGGCGGGCGTCATCCTCTTCATCATCGTGGTTGGTCTCTGGTACGTTTTCCTCAAGTGACCGGGACAAGGGTACGGCTGGCGGGACAAGGGGCTTTCAGGGTACGGAATCGGATAATCATGAGGATTTTGTACCAGGTTAAATAAGGGATTCATGGCTTTTTCGCGACCAATTGAAACATAGCGAGCAGATTTTCATTCATACCTGACCATGGAGAAGTATTTCCCGGGATAATGAGGGCGGAAAAAGAGATTTCTGTTTGTCAGGGGAATGTGCAGGGATTTGTCACATATATCCAATACCCCTTTCCCGGAAGGAGAGGATTTCCATCACTGTGACTTCCCGAACCCCCTTTGATCAGAACGCTATCATACTGTTGCTGGTGAGCATCAAATCCGATAGCCATGGACCAGCTGTTTTGAATTGAGGAAAAAGCATCACGGGCAGGGATTGGTGTCGTTTTTGGGCAGCCTATTGCATTCCATCCCTGATAGAGACTGATGGGAGTTTTATTTTCCTTTTCCTGTAATGGGAAATGAACCTCTGCCGGGTTGGAAGAGTAGATCCAGATTCCCCTGTACGGCTCAATTCTTGAGTTCTCGGTCACTATCTGCCATCTTGCAGCAGAAGCATCATAAGTAAAAGTCAGGCGTCCATCCGTGGCTACGTCCCTGAAAACCGATTCTGCAGTGTCCTGACCATCAGCAAGACGGTCAGGAACCGAGATGAAATTCCACCCTTTTTCAGGATTAAAAGGTTTTTAGAGGAAATTTACTTATTGAAAAGTCTCCTGATAACAACCGGAAAAAGAAAAAAAATATAAATCATGGTACCGGGATTGTTAGATGGTGAAATCCTGGGGGAACGTGCAAAGGAATGCGCTTTCGGCCGCAGAGATTTCATCCGAGCATGCCTGTCGTGCAGTCGAACGAACGGCACGAAGTGCATCAGTGTGAATCCTTTTGGTAAGTGAGAAGGTGGATCTATCATGACAGTCCAAAAATTTTCCGGGGGTTCCGGAAACCTCTTTGCCGTATTGACAATTGCATTCCTCTGCGTGTTCCTTCTGGTATCGGGAGCTGCAGCAGCGTCGACTCCCATCACCGGGCCGACAGTGATCACCGAGCCTGGTTCGTACTACCTGGCAAACGACATCAGGGACTCTCCAGACCCGGTAGCCATTCTCATCCAGTGTTCCAACGTCGTGCTCGATGGAAAGGGTAAGACCATCGATGGGACCGATAAAGTCGGAAGTTACGGGATACAAATCTACAACGCGGCAATGACACTCGTCAACGTCATTATCAAAAATGTCGTGCTGTCGGACTGGGACTCCGGGATATTCATCAACGATGTCAAGAACAGCCAGTTCGAAAAGATTACTTCAATGAGCAACGTGAATCATGGCGTACTGGTGGCAAACAGCATGGGGAATACGTTCAATAAGATCACAACAACGAACAACGGGGGAGTCGGAGTCCTGCTGTATTCCCAGAGCAATCACAACACACTCACCGAAGTTACATCCCAGAACAATGGCAACGATGGTATCCGTTTCCGGTTCTCCAACGGAAACCGCCTCCAGAAGAGCAAGATCCTGGACAATGCTGGTCATGGAGTAAATCTCAATGAAGCGGCAAACTACAACACGGTTACCCAGAACACGATTAACGGAAATAAACAAAATGGCATTGAAATTTGGAAAAGCAGTTACAATACAATAACCCAGAATACTCTCACGGGAAATAAATTGACAGCTATCGATTGCAAAGAGTCGGCGGATTACAATGTGATTACTGGGAATACTATAAAAGATACTGGCTTTTATGGAATATATCTCCTTACAGACTGCAATGACAATATTATTTCCAAGAATGTCGTGCAGAACACGACACACTGGGGTATCATCTTGAGAGATAAATCCAATGATAATCTCATCGATGGGAATCAGGTTGATAAAGCGTATCTTGGACTTAATCTCAACGCTGCCGATCAGAATATCATTTGCAATAACCTGGTCAGGGAAAATGAGTATGCCGGAATATGGGTTGGGGGCAATGCCAAGAACAATGTCATCTTCAACAACTACTTTTACAACGTGAACAATACCCAGTTTGGCAGTGCCGGCGCCAATACATGGAACCTCACGCGGGGCGAAGTCAAGAGTATCACCGGTGGAAAATTCTCGGGAGGGAACTCCTGGGGCCAGCCGAACGGGCAGGGTTTCTCACAGATCACCCCCGACTCGAACAAGGACGGTATCTGCGACAGCCCGTATACCCTCGCTGCAAATAATATCGACAAGCTGCCCCTGAAATTCAAGAAAAAATAACCTTTTTTCCCTCGCCATGGTGCAGCGAGGCAAGGGTACCTTCGGGATGGTTTCTCTTCTATCTGGAGTAGGGTGAAATGGACGTATCGTGGATGAATTAAAAGTCCGTCATCACCCGGAACTGGTCGATCTCTTCCTTGTTCAGCTGCTCGAGGAAGAGCTCTGCCGCAGAGCGGACGTCCTTGCTCGCCGTGATCGCCCTCCCCACCACGACGATGTCGGCACCGGCGGAAAGGGCATCCCTGACCTTGTCCACGCGTATTCCGCCCGCTGTAGCGACGAGCAACCGCCCGCCTGCGGCCTTGCGGAGGGCAGGGATGTCACCCCAGGCATGTGCCGAGCCTTCTGTATCGATGGCACGGTGGAGCTCAACGACGTCTGGTTTTATTTTGAGTCCCTTGATAACCCTGAAAGGGTCGGCAACGTTGAGCATGTCGATGACCGAGTAGATGCCTGTCTTGCGGGCCTCGGCAATCGCTTTTTCGAGGGTTGCCTGCGGGGCAAGACCCGAGATGACGACGGCATCGGCAGAGGCATCGGCTGCCATCCGGGCCTCGAGGTTGCCGGTATCGAGGACTTTGAGGTCGGCGATGATGAAGGCAGATGGCCGGACCTTGCGTATCTCGCTGATGATGGAGAGGCCGAACCTCTTGATCAGGGGGGTGCCGGCCTCGATGATGAGATGATCGTTCTGCGGAAGCTCGGTGAGCACGGAGCGGACCTTTGCCATCTCCACGAGGTCGAGGGCGACCTGGAGATAGGGCGGGTCCCAGAGGCGCTGGACCTTGAATCCCATGACGGCATGGGGTGCCCTGTCCTTTTCGTAGAGGAGGGTCTTTTGGTCCGGGAAGTTGTCGAGCGCCCGGGTAATGGCAAGCTTCGTTGCCCCGTAGTTGTATCGGTAGATCCGGTTGTAGTCGGAAGCTTCCGGGTCGAGGTAGACGCTTGCCAGGATGACGAGCGACTCGAGGTCCCTGTCCCTGAAGGCTCCTTCCTCGACAGCGTCCGCAACTGCCTTTGCAACGGCAGCCTGCACCGGCCCAAACATCTCCCGGATCTGGCTTCCCTTCCGGAGCGTGACCTTCGGGATGATGAGGGTTGCCGGTTTTGTCATCAGGTTGGGCCGGATCACGGCAAGGAGGGGTGTATGCCCTGCAGAGAGCTGGGAGAGGGCGTTTGCAAACGCCGTCCCGACCGGTCCGTCCTTGTCCCCGAGGATAAGGTCCACGTGCGCGAGTTCCGGCCCCTCGCCGACCAGTGCTTCACCGATGTGGTACATGAGAGAATCAGACTCCTTACTCAGTATGGAACCGGACTGTAGATAAATATATGAGAATTCGGGGATCTTTTCAGGTCAGGAGACGCCCTGAAACGACGAGCACCGCGTTTCCGGCGAGGATGACCCTCTCTCCCTTCACCGTGACCCTGACTGCACCTCCCCTCCGGGAGCACTGGAACCCCGACAGGCTCGCCTTTGAAAGCCGCCCGGCCCAGTAGGGACCGAGGGAACAATGGGCAGAACCGGTCACCGGGTCTTCCGGTATCCCGATCGAGGGGGCAAAGAAGCGTGATACGAAGTCATAGTCCGGCGTGTCCGACGGGGCGGTCACGATGATCCCCCTGGCAGGAAGCGCGGCGAGGGCATCCATGTCAGGATCGAGGGTGCAGACGTCCGTTGCAGAGGGGAGTTCAAAGAAGAGATCGAACCGGGTCCTCCCCGAAAAAACCACGGGGCACCCGAATGCGTCCTCGATTCCCTCCGGCGGATCGCATGCGTTTACAGGAACGGACGGGAAGTCAAGGGCTATTTCCCGGGAGTCCATCGAGGCAGCCAGCGGTCCTGACCGTGTCAGGAAACGGATGGAGGAATTCCCCTCTTCCCTCCCCGTCGCCCAGAGGACAAAAGCCGAGGCAAGTGTTGCATGACCGCACAGGTCGACCTCGGCCCGGGGTGAAAACCACCGGAGTTCCCACGAGTCATCGAGCCTGCGGAGGAATGCGGTCTCCGGGTGATTCAGCTCGGCAGCCACGTTCTGCATCCAGGAACTCTCCCTCTCCTCTCCGGTGATGCAGACTGCCGCAGGGTTGCCGCAGAAAGGAGTGCTCGTGAATGCATCGACGATGTGGAGTTCTGCGGGCATGCGGAAGTGGTTGTGCCCCGCGGGAGAAATAATGGATCGGCGTACCCGGACAGGAATTGTACGTCAGAAAATGTGGGGCCGGTGAGATTTGAACTCACGATCGACGGGTCTCTCCGACATGCGTCAGTGCTCCAACGGATCATCATCCGGTTTCAGCAGACCCATTGTTCATCATTCACACGACGCGAAAGACCGCTGGAGCCCGTCGCCATTCCGGACTAGGCCACGACCCCTTGACTGTATTAACTCACATTGAGCGGATTTAAGGGTTATGCTGTGACAAGGCACGAAGGAAATTCCGGTGGGGCTATATGAATGAACATCGAACGATTTTGGGATGGATGCAGGCAGTTACGATTGCGGTATTTCCGACAAGCCCCTCCTCGGGCTCACGGTAGGCGAAATGTTCTCCCAGGTCGCCCGGAAATATCCGGATACCGAGGCCCTCGTCTCGGTGCACCAGGGGATACGGTACACCTACCGGGACCTCCTCCGGAAGGTGGAAGAACTCGGGAAGGGACTGATGGCAATCGGGGTTGAAAAGGGCGACCGGGTCGGGATATGGGCCATGAACCATGCCGAGTGGGTCGTGACCCAGGTCGCGACTGCAAAGATCGGGGCGATCATGGTCAACATCAATCCCGCCTACCGGACGTACGAGCTCGAGTACGTGCTCCGGCAGGCCGAGATCCAGACAGTGATCCTCCAGGACCGGTTCAAGACCTCCGACTACGTGGGCATGTTCCTCGAGGCGTGCCCGGAGGTCGCGGCGTCCCGCCCGGGCCACCTGCATACCGAGAAGTTCCCGTTCCTGAAAAACGTCATCTTCATGGGTGAAAACGCCCCGGACGGCATGTTCTCGTGGGACGAGATCAACCACATGGGACACGACGTATCCGATGACGAACTTTTTGCCCGGGAAGAATCCCTCTCCTTTGATGATGCTGTCAACATCCAGTACACGAGTGGCACGACGGGGTTTCCAAAAGGCGTCGTCCTCTCCCACCACAGCATCGTCAACAACGGCAACATCATCGGCGACGGGATGAACTTCACCGAAAAAGACAGGCTCTGCATCCCCGTTCCCTTCTACCACTGCTTCGGGATGGTGCTCTCGAACCTCGCCTGCATGACGCACGGATCGACCATGGTCCTGCCCGGACCGACGTTCAACGCGGGGGAAGTCCTCCAGTGCATTGAAAAGGAGCGGTGCACGGCCCTCCACGGCGTCCCGACGATGTTCATCGCCGAGCTCTCCCACCCCGACTTTTCCCGTTACTCCATGGAGACCCTGCGCACCGGTATCATGGCAGGATCCCCCTGTCCCATCGAGGTGATGAAGGAGGTGAACAGGAAGATGCACATGTCAGAGATCGTCATCGTGTACGGGCAGACGGAGACAGCCCCCGGGATCACGATGACAACGACCCGCGACCCGCTCGAGCGCAGGGTCTCGACGGTGGGGCGCGTCTTCCCCCATACCGAGATCAAGATCATCGACCCGAAGACAGGAAGGATCGTCCCCCGCGGAGAGGTTGGCGAGATCTGTGCCCGCGGGTACTGCGTCATGAAGTGCTACTACAACAACCCGAGTGCCACCCACGCAACGCTCGATGCAGACCGGTGGAACCATACCGGGGACCTCGGGACGATGGATGCCGAGGGGTACGTCAAGATCGTCGGGCGGTTAAAGGACATGGTCATCCGGGGCGGCGAGAACATCTACCCCCGCGAGATCGAGGAGTTCCTCCACAACCACCCGAAAATTGCCGACGTGTACGTGATCGGCGTCCCCGACGAAAAGTACGGGGAGGAACTGATGGCCTGGATCATGGTCGAGAAGGGAGAGACGATGACCGGGGAGGAAGTCAGGGAGTTCTGCAGGGGAAAGATTGCCCACTACAAGATCCCGCGGTACGTCAAGTTCGTGACAGAGTTCCCGATGAACATATCGGGGAAGATCCAGAAGTACAAGATGAGGGAGATCTCCATCAGGGAACTTGGTCTTGAGAACGTGTCGAAGATCGAGACCGCGTGAGTGGCAGAGTGCGGACATCCTGGGCCGGGAAGGCTGATAAAAAGGAGATGTGAAAAGACCGTCGTATCGGGTACCGGGAGGAAACAAGGGGCGGCCTTAAGATTCCCGCACCCTTTCCACCAGTGCCCGTGCGGCCCGGGCCGCTTCGCGGAGGATCTCCTCCCCGCCGGGAACAGTCCTGTCGTGCATGAGGACGCTACCATGGCAGATCGTTGTCATGACGGCGCTTCCCGGGCAGGAATAGACGACGTTCGAGATGACGCTGTGTGCCGGCGTATTGCAGACGGCCCGCGGATCGAGCAGGATGATATCAGCAGGCTCGCCCGGTGCAATCCTTCCGTTTCCAAACCCCAGTGCCCGTGCCCCTGCCGATGTCGCCATGGCGAGGGCCTCTTCCGCGGGAAGCAGGGTCGGCGAGTTCCATGCAAACTTCTGGAGCAGGGCGGCAAACTTCAGGTCGGTCAACAGATCGAGGCTGTTGTTCGAGGCACAGCCGTCTGTCCCGAGGGTGACAGACGCCCCGGCCTCTTTTAACCAGTGGTAGGGCATCGCCCGCCCGGTTGCCAGCTTCATGTTGCTCACGGGGTTATGCGAAACGTGGACTCCCCGTCGGGCAAGGAGCGTGCACTCGTCGCGGTCAAGCCAGCAGCAGTGGGCTGCGATCGTCCGGGGTGTGAGTATCCCGCACTCGTCGAGGATGGCCGGGGGGCGTTTTCCCCACTGTGCGACCGCATCCGTCACCTCCTTTTCCGTTTCGCTCAAGTGGATGTGGATTCCGATACCCTCGCTTTCGGAGTATTCCGCGCACCAGGAAAGACCTTCCTTCGAGACCGTGTAGACGGCATGGGGGCCCACGGCGGCCTTGATCCGGGGGTTTTTAAGCCCCCTGACGAACCTGACAAATTCTTCTGTATTCCTGCACTCCGCTTCCCGTTTCTCCCCGGAGAAGAGATCGATGAAGCCGTACGAGAGGACGGCACAGAGGCCCGCCTCGGCGACGGCCCGTGCCGCGTCCTGCATGAAGAAGTACATATCCGAGAATGCAACCGTTCCGGAACGGATCATCTCCAGGCATGCAAGCTTCGTCCCCCAGTAGACGTCCTCCCCCGTCAGGTGCGCCTCGATCGGCCAGATCTTTCCTGACAACCACTCCTGGAGCGGCATGTCCTCGGCGTATCCCCGGAAGAGCGTCATGGCAGCATGGGTATGGGTGTTCACGAGGCCGGGCAGGGCGGTCGCCCCGTTCCCCTCGATCACGCGGTCGGCCCCCCTGCCTTCCGTGCGGCCGACGTCGCTTCCCACCGCTGCTATGATGCCCTGCTCGTCGGCGAAGATATCGACCCGCTCTCCATTGAGCCTCACGTCCCTGATGAGGAGGCTTCCCCTGCCGGATAGATCTGTTTCCATGTGATGGTCTCTCCTATGACAGTCCCCGGATGATACGCGAGAGGATCTCCTCGTTCCTCTTCGCAAACGATGCCGACGACTCGAGGAGGCCCTCGTACGTGAACGTCTCGTCGGACAGGCCGTTTGCATAGTTGTCCACGGTGCAGAACGCGGCGACCTCCATCCCGAGTTCAGTGGCAAGCGTTGCCTCGGACGCAACCGTCATCCCCACGATATCCCCGACAGACGCGAGCGCCCGGACTTCCGCCATGGTCTCTATACGGGGACCGGGTGTCTGGACGTACGTCCCGCCGAACCGGGCCCCGGGCACGATGGCCCGCAGGCTTTCGAGGAGCCGCGGCGAGAAACCGGGTGTGACATGGCATATGGCATGGTCATGGATGGACGGGACCGGAGCAAACGAGAAGTAATCGGTCGGGATCATGAGGGTCCCCGGCTGGATCTCCTTCTTCAGCGAGCCGGACGACCCGATCAGCACGAGGCGGTCCACGCCCAGCAGGGCGAGTGCCGCGAGGTGAGCGCGGTAATTGATCCTGTGGGGAGGAAGCGACCTCTGGTGCCGCAGCAGGATCGCAATGTCGCCTGTCCTCACCTCGCAGTTCCCAAAGGGGGTATGCACGACCCTTCCCTCAAGGGGCGGGATTTGTGCATAGAGGAGGCTCGTTCCCCCGATGATCCCGAGCATTCAGGAGCCCTCCAGGGTTTCAGAGACGGTCATGGGTTGTATACATGGTTTGGGGAAAGGCAATGTTCTCGTTTTCGGTAGGAAATCTCCCATACCTGTATCATCAGGGACTGCCTCACCCTTGTACCATGGGTCGGTTTGCCATCGTTGATGATGACCGGATACGGGCAGGGGAATGCACGGATATCTATTTTGAGAGGGCGGTCGCGGTCCTCGAAAAGTCCGGGTATTCGCCGGAGGTTGCCATGGAGGTCACAGCATCGGATCTCCCGGGAGGATGGGGTATCGTGTGCGGGACTGAGGATGTCGTCTCGCTCTGCGAGGGCCTTCCGCTCTCGCTCGACGCGATGCCGGAAGGCTCCCTCTTCTTTCCCCGCGAACCGGTGCTGCGCGTCAGGGGGAAATGGCCGGATATCGCACGGTACGAGACTGCCATCCTCGGGTTCCTCTGCCATGCGTCCGGCATTGCGACGGCCGCTGCCAGGGTGCGTGCCCTTGCAGGTGACCGGCAGATCTTCTCGTTTGGTTCCCGCCGCCAGCACCCGGCAATTGCCACGATGGTCGAGCGGTCTGCATGGATCGGGGGTGTGGACGGCGTGAGCAACACCTGCGCCCCGCCCGGCGTACCGCTCGCGGGCACGATGCCGCATGCTTTCGTGATGTGCTACCCCTCGCCGGAAGAAGCCTTCCGCGCATTCGACCGGCATGCGCCACCGGAGGTCCCCCGGATCATGCTCTGCGATACGTACTGCGACGAGAAACAGGAGTCCCTGCTCGCGGCGCGGTGCGGGGCGAGGGGGGTACGGCTCGATACGCCCCGTTCCCGCCGGGGTGACATGCGGGCGATACTCGAGGAGGTCAGGTGGGAACTGGATGCCGCCGGGTACAGCGACGTGATGGTCTTCCTCTCCGGGGGAATCACGCCCGGAGATGTTGCACAGTGCCGGGACATCGTGGATGCGTTCGGGATTGGCGGTGCCATTGCAAACGCCCCGGTCCTCGACTTCTCGATGGACATCGTCGAGAAGGACGGTACCGGGTGTGCCAAGAGGGGAAAGCGGAGCGGGGCGAAGCAGGTCTGGGAGTTGCCCGACATGCGCCACGTGGTGCTGCCGGAAGGACGGGAGGGACCACAAGGAGCGGATCCGCTCCTCGTCCCGATGGTCCGGGACGGGGAGGTAGTGTTCCGGCAGGGCATGGAGTATGCGAGAGCCCGCGTCCTCCGGCGCATCCCTGCCATCAAAGAGCTCGTGGAGCGGGAAAACCGGAAAGAGAGGTGAGAGGAGGGAACCGCCACGCATTTCCCCACGGGCGGGCATTTTCCCGCATCACGGCACCCCGTCCCCGCAGGGGATCGACGGGGGAGGGGAGCGACGTTCCGCCTGGCAACACCTCCTCTCCGCCGGAAGGAAACAATTCTTTTTTAGGCAGTACAGCATACATTGTAGGGCACGGGCCGATAGATCAGCGGAAGATCGCTTCCTTGGCATGGAAGAGGCCGCGGGTTCAATTCCCGCTCGGTCCATCACTTTTTGTGTCCGGTGCACAAACCGGAGTGTTTTTTTCCTCGCTCGAAGATTCCCAATGTGATCTGCCTTGGCAATTAAGGAATGGCTCATCCCGCAGGACGAGGTTTTTTTCACTCTCTTCGAGAGGCTTGCCGCTGTCGTCGTGCTTGCCTCCTACCGCATCGTCGACCTTGTCGATGACTATACAAACGTCAGGGAGAAGGTTCACCAGATCGAGCAGCTGGAACACGAGGGCGACAAGATCACCCACGAGATCTACGAACAGCTCAACCAGACCTTCATCACCCCGCTCGAACCGGAAGAGATCTCGCGCCTGGCCTCGGCCCTCGACGATATCCTCGACTACATCAAGAGCACGGCAACGCGGATGTACCATTACCGTATCCAGGAGACCGACCCGCACATGCTCGAGCTCGCAAAACTCATCCAGCTCTCTGTCGTCGAGCTCGAGGAGGCCGTCAAGGGAATCCGCACCATGAAGAACCCGCGCCAGATAGAGCAGCGGTGCATCGAGGTGAACCGCCTGGAGAACCTGGCGGACGACGCCCTCCATGCCGCGTACGACGATCTCTTCCGGACAGACGATGCCATCACCATCATCAAGAGGAAGGATATCTACGAGTACCTGGAGGACGCAACCGACAGGTGCGAGGATGTGGCCAACGTCCTCTCGGACATTGCCATCCGCCATTCCTGACGGGTCACCATGGAGACACTGCTTGCCATCGGGATATTCCTTGCACTCCTCTTCAATTTTGTAAACGGCTTAAACGATGCCGCAAATTCCATTGCCACCGTCGTTGCGACGCGGGTCCTGTCTCCCGTCAGGGCGGTGGCGATGGCCGCATTCTTCAACATGGCCGGCCCGTTCGTCTTCACGACCGTTGTAGCCAAAACGATTGGAAAGGGTATCGTCGATCCCGGTTTTCTCATTCCCGAAGTGATCGTTATCGGGCTGGGTTCGGCAGTCCTGTGGGTCTTTCTCTCATCCTATGCCGGCATTCCCATCTCTGCGAGCCACGCGCTCGTCGGGGGACTCATCGGTTCTGCACTTGCATGGGGAGGGATCGGGTCGGTCCTCTGGCCGTCCATGGAACTCTTCGAAAAGACACTGGCCGTTTTCATCGCAGGCGGCGTCACCGGGGCCCTTCTCCTGTCGTATGCCGCGCGGAGGAAGCATGAAGAACACTGGGTCGAGTATACCGGGTTAGGGTTCCTGTGCGGGGCATCCCTCCTCCTGCCTCCTGCCATCGTATCCGGGGTGCTCCCCCTCAAGGGCATCCTTGCGATTATCGTCTTCATCGTGGTCTCGCCTGTCCTTGGCCTCGTGTCTGCATACCTCCTCGGGATGGTGGTCATCCGCCTCTTCCGCAACTCCCCGGCAGGGAAGATGAATGCACTGTTTTCGAGGCTGCAGGTTTTTTCAGCAGCGTTTTACAGCCTCGGCCACGGCAGCAACGATGCCCAGAACGCGATGGGTGTCATCACGGCCCTCCTCTTTGCAGCCGGTATCCTGACCGAGTTCGTGGTCCCTCCATGGGTCATCATCGTCTCGGGGCTTGCCATTGCGCTCGGGACGTTCCTTGGCGGGTGGCGGGTCGTCGAGACCATGGGGAGGAAGATCACGAAGCTCCGTCCCTACCAGGGTTTCTGTGCAGAGACGGGAGGAGGTGTCGTGCTCTCCTTCGTGACGGCCTTTGGCGTTCCGGTCTCGACCACGCATGCCATCAGCGGCTCGATCATGGGCATCGGGGCGACGAGGGGCTACTCGGCTGTCCAGTGGGGTATCGTGAGGAAGATCGTAACGGCCTGGATACTGACGATCCCGCTCACGGCAACGTGTGGTTATATCGCTTTCCTGGTCTTCAGGGTGGTTTTTTCCTTCTGACCGGCTCCCCCTCGGAAAGATTGTCCGCGGACGGGCAGAGGCTCCCAAGCGGGCAGGTCGTGCACGAGGGTTTCCGGGCGGTGCAGGTTGTCCGCCCGTGCCTGATGAGGAGGTAATTGAGGTTTCCCCATGCACTTTGTGGGAAGAGGGCCATGAGGTCGCGCTCGATCCGGGCGGGGTCTTTGCCGGATGAGAACCCGAGGCGGCGGGAAAGCCGGGCCACGTGGGTGTCGACGGCGACGCCATCGTGAATGCCAAAGGCATGGTCAAGCACGATGTTTGCCGTCTTCCTGCCCACCCCCGGGAGGGTGAGGAGGTCGTCCATCCGATCCGGGACGCGCCCGCCGAACCGCTCGATCAGCGCCCTGGACGTTTTTATGATGTTTTGGGCCTTCTCGCGGTAGAAACCCAGAGGGTGGATAATATCTTCCACGTCCCGGGGATCGGCATTCGCAAGGTCTTTGGGCTCCGGGTACCGGGAAAAGAGCCGATCCCGGATCGCGTTGACGCTCCTGTCGGTCGTCCTGGCCGAGAGGATGGTCAGGATGAGGATCTGGAACGGGTTCTCGAACCGGAGAAACGTTCGCGGGGAGCCGGGATCGCCGTACAGGTCTTCGAGAACGGAGTATACCCGGCCGGCGCGTTCCCTGTCCATCAATGGGGTAGGGCAGATTCGAACTGCCGTCAAAGCGTCCCAAACGCTCTAGGATGGACCAGGCTACCCTACTACCCCGGGAGATCAGATTTCTGTTGCATACCGGCAAATAGGTTATGGTGAGGGTGCCCGCAACAGGGGCACAGGCTCCTTTCCGGGAGCGCACACGAGCGTTCCTGCCCTTTTCCTCCCGGCAAGGACGTCTTCGAGAAGACCGGGCTCTCTCCCGTCCAGGACGAGCAACGGTATCCCGCTCCTGCTGATTACTTTTGCGGCAACGATGTCAAGAACGGTGTTTGACCCTGCCTCGAGCCCGCCACTCCCGACGATATCGAGCAGCTCTCCAAACGTCATCCGGTCGAAGCGGCGGGCCGAGGGATCGGCCTTCGGGTCCCGGGTGTAAATGCCGTCCACGGACGTCAGGTTGACGAGGATATCGGCCCGGGAGAGTTCCGCGAGGACGGCGGCGACGGCATCCGTCGTCTGCGCGGGTGTCACCCCGCCCATGACGACAATCTTCTTCCTTCCCATGTACGCAACCGCCTCTCCGGGTGTCTGTGCGACCTTCCGGTATGCCGAATCGCCGAGCGCCGCGAGCAGGAGCGTGGCGTTGAGCCGGGTGACGAGGATGCCGATCTCGTCGCAGGATGCCTCGTCTGCGCCGCATTCCCGTGCAACCCCGATGTACCGGCGGGCTTCGCCACCCCCGCCGACGACAACCGCGATATCTGCCTGCCTGCAGAGCCGCTGGAGAACAGGTGCGTAGGAGAGGAGCGTGTGCGCCTCGAGCGAGGGAAACAGGACGGAGCCACCCAGTGAGAGGACGATGCGAACCATGCCAATCATTCATTTCTCCATATTTCACATATACCTGTTGAAGGCGATGGAGCATTGTCCGGCCTGCGGGAGCAGGGAGATTTACCCGGTTGCGGGGGGTTGCATCGGCCAGATCTACCGGTGCAAGGCCTGCGGGTACCGCGGGTCACTCGTGGTCGAGTGCGACGGAGACGACGAACCGCGGCGTGACAGCAATAACGGGTGAGCATTCATTACATTTATCGCCATGAACCGGTGAATGTGAGACTGATCCATGAGGGAGATGCACAGGGCACTCCGGTGGTCACCGGAAGGACAGGAGGGAGCGGTCAGGTGCTCGCTCTGCCCCCACGGGTGCCTGATCAAGCCCGGGAAGACGGGGATATGCAGGGTGAGAGAGAACCGGGAGGGAGAGCTCTATGCCCTCACGTATGGCCGCGTGAGCGCAGAAGCGGTGGACCCGATCGAGAAGAAACCGCTGTACCATTTCCTGCCGGGGACGCTCTCCTATTCCCTGGGAAGCGTCGGGTGCAACTTCCATTGTGCGCACTGCCAGAACTGGCACATCTCCATGGCGGACACGGAGATGCCGGGACTCCGCGATCTGTCGCCCGAAGAGGGGGTACGGCGGGCACGGCAGGCAGGCTGCGCGAGCATCTCCTGGACCTACAACGAACCCACGATCTGGTACGAATACACCCTCGACATGGGGAACCTGGCCCGGAAAGAGGGGCTTGCGACCGTGTACGTGACGAACGGGTACATTACGGAAGAGGCACTGCGGGAACTCTCCCCGATGCTCCGGGCCTACCGCGTCGATATCAAGGCGTTCTCGGAGGATTTTTACAGGAAGGTCTGCGGGGCCCGCCTCCAGCCGGTCCTTGATTCGGCCGTCCTTGCGCGTGAACTTGGGATGCACGTCGAGGTGGTGACACTCGTGATCCCCGGGCAGAACGACAGCCCGCAGGAGACGGGAGCCCTCATCCGGTGGATACGTGATAACCTCGGTGAGGATACGCCCGTCCATTTCACGCGGTTCCACCCGGACCACCGGATGCGGGACAGGGGGGCAACGCCGGTTGCCGTGCTCGAGCGCATCTACCGGCAGGCCCGGGAGGAAGGTCTCCGGTTCCCGTACCTGGGAAATGTCTCCCCCCATCCCTGGGAGAGCACGTACTGCCCGTCCTGCGGAGCCCTCTGTATCGAGAGGTATGGATATTCCGTGTTTTTCAGGGAACTCTCCGGGGAGTCATGTTCCCGGTGCGGGGAGCGGATACCCTATGTCCGTGCCGGAGGGTGAAGCAACGGGACAGACCCGGTTCCTTGCGGACCGGATGCTCGGGACGCTGTGCCGGTACCTCCGGTTCATGGGCTACGATACGGTGTCCGCGACAGAGATGGCAGAGGGGAACAGCCGGGAGGACACTGTCCTCCTCTCCCGTGCCCGGACCGAGGGACGGATCCTCCTCACCATGGACCGGGAACTCGCACGGCGGGGGGGTAGCGATGCGGTTCTGATCGAGGAGAAGAACGTCATGGACCAGGTGAGGGCCCTCGCCCGGGCGGGCATGATTGTCCCGGAAGTCAGGTTCACCCGCTGTTCCCTCTGCAATACTCTGCTGCGTCCGGCACGCCGGGCCGAGATCCTGCGTGCGGACTATGCCCCCGGGAGGGATCACAACAGGACATTCTACTGGTGTGCGCGGTGCCGCAAGCTCTACTGGCACGGCTCGCACAGCAGGGACCTGGAAAAAAGAATACAGGAATTCTTCCTGCAGGGTCCGGCAGGACCGGACTAGGAACTCCTCGGCGGGACTTTTTCGCTCACCTGGGCACGGCGCTTCAGCCAGACGAGTTCTTTGCCCTCGTACCCGAAACTCTGCATGGAAAGCACCTCGATGCCGGGGGGAAGGCCTGCAGTCTCTGCTCCCTGCGGGGCCATGATGATGAGGCGGGGGTTCCTGACTCCGGGAATGGGAGACCGGGCAGCAAGTTCCTGGAGGGCTTTGACTGCCTTATCGGTCACTTTCCTGTCGAAGTTCACGAGCACGTATGCACCTTCGATGCGACCCAGGATCCTCCGGGATATGGTGAAACCTGCACCTGCACCCGTCCCTGGTGCAGTCTTGATCTGCCAGCCGTCAACGCTTGGGTAAAGCCGCTTGAGCTCTTTTTTTACAAAATCATGCATGATGTCTTCGTTTGATCCCATGGCGAATCACAGCCGATGATAGATAGACACTGGTATGGTAAAACTGTTTTGTCCTGTTCCCGCTCCCGGAAAGGCAGGAATGGAGAGGCGCCCTCTTTCACACCGCGATAGAAAGGTATTTGTGGGCAATTACCCGATAGAATGATTGAAAAACCAGGATAACTGTCCTTTTCGACCTGCATGATCGTGATTGGAATCGACCCGGGCCTTGCCACCATCGGATATGGTGTGCTTTCGGCCAGCGAGAGAATCATCACTCCCATGGCATATTCCTGCATCAAGACAGCCCCGTGCCCGGGGGGGACACCGGAGAGGCTCGAACTCATCTACGACAGCGTGAGCCGTCTTTTGGGGGAGTTTTCTCCCACCTGCATGGCGATGGAGACCCTCTTTTTCTCCCGCAATGTCACGTCGGCGCTCGGCGTCGCGGAGGTGAGGGGGGTTATCATGCTGGCAGCACAAAAACACGGTGTTCCGGTCGCCGAGTACACTCCGAACCAGGTCAAGCAGGCAATAACGGGTTCGGGCAGGGCGGATAAGAGGCAGATGCAGGAGATGATCACACGGCTGCTCGGCCTCCCCGCGATACCCCGTCCGGACGACGTTGCCGACGGGCTCTCCGTTGCACTCTGCCACATTCACACTGCGAGGGTCCCCTGACATGATCGCGAGGCTCCGGGGCAGCATAGTGGGATGCGGGGATGGGTATGTCATCCTCGAGGCAGGGGGAGTCGGGTACCAGGTGTTCATGCCCGGGCCTCTTTCAAGGCAGGTTGCAGAGGAGAAGGGGGAAGTCATCCTGCATACCCATCTCGTCGTCAGGGAGGATGGAATCGCACTGTACGGGTTCCTCGCCCCCGCAGAGCTCGAGATGTTCCGCATGCTGATCTCTGTGACACGCGTCGGGCCTGCGCTTGCATGCTCCATCCTCTCGCAGATGACTGTCTCGGAACTTGCCGCAGCCGTTATCGGAGGCGACGAAAAGGCACTCACACGCCTCACGGGAGTGGGGAAGAAGAATGCCGGGAGGCTCATCCTCGAACTGCGCGACACCATGAGGAAGAGGGCGGACCTGCTTGCAGGCAGCAGTCATGCCGTCTCCGACGACCCTGTCCGGAGGGACGCGGAGAGCGCGCTCCTTGCGCTCGGTTTCTCGTCACGGGAGACGAGGGACGCGGTGGGCCGTGCGATGACGGGCATGGCCGAACCGGCCGTGCAGGACGTCGTGCGGGCAGCACTCCGGATCATGCGGGAACGGTGATGCAATGGCCCGGCGTGAGTCATTCACCCCCGCACAGGAAGGGGAAGACGAGGTCGACGAGTCGGTTATCCGCCCCGAACGCTTTTCCGAGTTCGTGGGGCAGGATCTCCTCAAGGAGACCCTCAGGATAGCGATCGATGCCGCGAAGGCGAGGGGAGAACCGCTTGACCATACGCTCTTTTCAGGCCCGCCGGGGCTCGGCAAGACGACTCTTGCGCACATCATTGCCCGCGAGATGGGATCGAACCTCCACTGCACGAGCGGCCCGGTCCTTGAAAAACCCGGTGACCTTGCGGCCATCCTCACGCTCCTCAAGAGGGGCGACGTCCTTTTCATCGACGAGATACACAGGCTCCACACGGTCATCGAGGAGATCCTCTACCCCGCCATGGAGGATTTCTGCATCGACGTGATGATCGGCGAGGGACCAAGTGCCAGGTCCATCAAGATCACGCTCGAACCGTTCACGCTCGTGGGGGCAACCACGAGGGTCGGGCTCCTCGGCTCACCGTTCCGGGACAGGTTCGGTCTCGTGGTCAGGTTAAACCTCTACAGCACCGGGGAACTGGCACAGATCGTCACGCGGAGCGCAGGGATCATGAAGATACCGATCCTGCCTGACGGGGCGCTCGAGATAGCGAAGAGGAGCCGCGGCACTCCCCGGATCGCGAACAGGCTCCTGCGGAGGGTCGGGGACTACGCCCTTGTCCGGGGTGACGGTACGGTTTCCCGCGAGGTTGCGGACCAGGCTCTCACTCTCCTTGGGGTCGACGGGCTCGGACTCGACGAGGTGGACAGGCGGATCCTGCATACCATCGTCAACCAGTTCGGCGGCGGGCCGGTGGGCTTAAAGACGATTGCCATCGCCGTCGGTGAGGACAGTCGCACGATCGAGGACGTTCACGAGCCGTACCTCATCCAGGCAGGTCTCATCAAGCGAACTCCCAAGGGAAGGGAGGCCACTCCGGCGGCAAGGGGCCATATTTCACGGCAGTGGTGGTAATCCCGGGAGGTAAATTCGCCCTTTTGGGGATCTAATATAAATACCTGGAGAGATTATCGGAAAATATACCATTATCCTGCCGAACCGGAGGGGAGTCTCCCCGATGGCGGGGGAGCCGGGGAGGACAGGGGATGGGGGATTGGCAATGCGCGTGGCATGGAGGGGTGGGCGTCTTTTACGAGGACGTCCTGTACGACAACCGGGTATTTGTATCCTGCTCACCGTTCTGCTGGTCATCTGCCTGCCAGCGGGAGCAGCAACGGTCTATGCAAGGGACTGCACGATCCCTGCACCCGGGGAGTCGGGGGAATGCGTCATCGTGCTGGACGAGGTCTCTGCAGGACTCTCGGAGTTCGAAGTCACGGTCAGGATCGAGGACCCGCACGTTGGAACCATCACTTCGGTGAAGTTTCCTTCTTTTGCCCGGCTCAACAGCCGGAGCAAAGTTCCTGCAGGTTCCGTGACGCTCAAGGGTGCAGATACGAACAACATCGTCCGGCCGGGTGACAGGAACGTCATCCTCGCCACGCTCGGGATCCGCGGGGATGCAGCCGGAACAACCCCTATACAGGTGACTGTGCTTGGGATGAAGGACGATGGCGGAACGCCCTATACAGTACCCGGCATGAACGGGAGACTTGTCGTTCTCCCACAAAACCCGGTTTCCGGAAATGGGGATGTGACCGATACGGCCGGGTCTTTGCCCTTTTCGGATATCAACGGCCCCCCTGGAGGCCATTCGGGAGATTTGTTGCACCCCGGTGACGCCGAGTCCGGTCCTGTCAATACAGAGGTTCCAACGCAGACCCTGACCCCAACCCCCACTCCGACAATGACGCCGACCCTGACCCCGACGCCAACTCCCACACCGACTCCCACGTTGACAGTTACTCCGACCCTGACCCCAACCCCCACTCCGACAATGACGCCGACCCTGACCCCGACGCCAACTCCCACACCGACTCCCACGTTGACAGTTACTGCGACGCCAACTCCATCCCCCACTCCGACAATGACGCCGACCCTGACCCCGACGCCAACTCCCACACCGACTCCCACGTTGACAGTTACTGCGACTCCGACTTCGTTCCCTACTCCAACAATGACGCCGACCCTGACCCCGACGCCAACTCCCACACCGACTCCCACGTTGACAGTTACTCCGACGCCAACTCCATCCCCTACTCCGACAATGACGCCGACACAGCCGGTCACCCCGGCCCCGGCGACAACGACCGCTCCGGCATCAGACCTCTGTTCCCTCTGCCTCGAGTCTGACCCTGCATCCGCCCTCGTGACCATAGACGGTATTGAAAGAGGGGTCACCCCGATCTGCGTGCCCCTCGCGCCGGGCACTCACCGGATCACCATCTCGAAGGAAGGCTATGTCCCGTGGGAGGGAGAGATCACAACAGGAGGGTCCCAGACACTGTCCCTGCCGGTCTTTTCACTCCGGCCCGTTGCCCGGTTCGTCGTAGAGGCAGGGTGCAGTCCCGGCGGGGCAGTCCTGCCGGAAGGACCGGTCCGGGTTCCGAAAGGGGGAACCGTGGAGTTCCTCTTTGTCCCGGAGAGGGGGTACGAACTCGTTGATGTCCTCGTTGACAGCAGATCCATCGGGCCGCACCCGCGCACGAGGCTCGAGGGTATTTCCCGGAACCACACGGTCCGGGGTGTGTTCTCACCGGTCACTCCCTCTCCCCCTGTTGCGGCTATTCTGGCCAACAGCACCGAGGGGGTGGCACCGCTCGCCGTGCAATTCAAGGACGTCTCTGAGGGCGACGTTGCAAACAGGTCGTGGGACTTTGGGGACGGCACCTCGTCGACCGATCCCTCCCCTGTCCATGTCTTTTATGAGCCGGGGAACTATACGGTCACACTCGGGGTCTGCGGCCGGGGCGGCTGCAACCTGTCAGCACCATCCTGCCTGATAGTCGTGCGTGAGGGGAATACGGGCGGAAACGGGACATCCGGTGAAAGCGAGGGAGGGGGTGTGACATCCGGTGCAGACGATGACAACCCGCCGCTCATCGGCGGGAGTACGGGTTTTCTCAGGGTCAGGTGCCCGGTCGAAGGGGCATCCGTTTTCATTGACGGGGATTACAGGGGAGAGATCAGGAACGGGACCCTCGATATCCTCATTTACCTGACGGGGACTCCCTGCCGGGCAGTGACCGTCAAGGCACTGGGATACCTGCCGGCAACCGTCCCGATCAGCCGGTACCCTGCCGAGGGAGAGACAGTGGTCATCGAAGTCACCCCCATCCTGATCGGTCCCTCCCCCGGTGTCTTCGAAGGGCAAGGCCGGTCGTCTCCTCTTCCCGGAAACGTGACGCCCACGATACCCTCATTGTCATCCGGGTGAGACAACCAGTTTTGGTACATGCTCAACTTTTTATCCTCCCAACCCCATCTAAAGGGAGATGGAACCAGATGGCGACGACGGGCTCTCCCCCCGGAAGGTGTCATACCTCAAGTTCCTCCGCGAGAGGGGAAACGCGGCAAGGACGGGTGAGATTGCAGAACGGTTCTCGGTCGACCCGTCAACAGTGACACGGGCCGTCCAGGAGCTTGCGGCAGCCGGACTCGTCTTTCACCAGCCCTACGGCAGGGTTACCCTCACGGAGAAAGGCGTTGCCCGTGCCGATTTTCTCGTCTGGCGGCACCGCGTTCTCGGGCTGGTCCTCTCCCATTACGGGCTTGCAGGGGAAGAGGCCTGCCGGGAGGCAGAAAGGTTCGAGGCGTATGTCTCGGCAGGAGCGGTCCGGAGGATCTGCGCATCGCTCGGTCACCCCACGAGGGGGATCTGCGGTGCCATCTGCCACGATGCCCTCTGCGGGGCGGAAAAGGAAGAGGAGAATTTTTGAGGGAGTACCAAAATAATGTGGCCCGGACAATCGCATCCTTTTCATCCACAATTCCGGCGTGCGGTGCCTCTCATGCTCGTCATTCTTGTTGCGATCTCCGGGTGCCTCTCGGAAGGGACGGATGGACGGGGCACCCCCCACGGGAGGACGGCGGTGGTGACCATTCTGCCCCAGGCAGAGATTGTCAGGGAGATTGCCGGCGGGGACTGGGAAGTCGTCGTCGTCGTCCCTCCCGGGGTCGAGCCGCATACCTACGAGCCGACCGCGTCCCAGGTCGCACGGGTGAGCCGGGCGGACGCGTACGTCAGGCTCGGCCCCGATCTCATGCCCTTTGAGGATACCCTCGTCCAGCGTATCACAGCACGGGAACCGGGGATCGCAATTATCGATATGTCCGAGGGCATTTCCCTGCTCTATGGCGACGGAAAAGGGGATGAGGGGACCACCCGGAGCCGGACAGGTGCCGATCCCCACATCTGGCTCTCGCCCGCAAACCTCCGCATCATGGCAGAAAATGTTGCACGGGGACTTTCTGAACTCGATCCTGCCCACGCGGCCGATTACGCTGCGAGGAAAAACGCGTACCTCGGGAAGATCGATTCCTGCACCGTTGCCATCCGGAGAAACGTATCGGGCCTTGAAGGCAGGTCGTTCCTCGTCTTCCATCCCGCCTTCGGTTACTTCGCCCGCGACTTTTCGCTCAATCAGGTGGCAGTCGGGGAAGGGGGCCACGAACCCGGTCCTGCAGGGCTCTCCCGCCTGGTCAGCCTCGCGCGGGAAGAGGGAATATCCGTGGTCTTTGCCGAGCCCCAGTTCAGCACGAGGGAGAGCGAGGTCATTGCACGCGAGATAAACGGGACGGTGGTCCTTGTCGACCCGCTCGCCCCGGATGTCCTTGAGAACCTGGTCCGGATATCGGGCGCAATCAGGAATAGTTATGGTGTGGGATGACGCGGACGGGTGATCCCCGGATGAGACCTGTCATCGAGGTGAGCGATGTCTCGTTCGGACACAACGGGAAAGTGATTCTTGAACACGTCTCCCTCAAGGTCAGGAAAGGCGACTTTTTTGCCCTCATCGGTCCAAACGGCGGAGGAAAGACAACGCTTCTGAAGATCATCCTCGGTCTCCTCGTCCCTTCGGGCGGGACTGTCACGGTGCTCGGGCAACCTCCCGGGAGGGCACGGTCACGGGTCGGATACGTCCCCCAGTTCAGGACGTACGACTTTTCGTACCCCATCACCGTCCGGGAGATGGTCCTTTCCGGGAGGCTCTCCCATGCCAGGTTCCCCTGGGCGAGGTACACGCCTGCCGACCACGAGGCCGCAGACCGCATACTCGAACGGTTGAGGATGGCACCCCTCGCGGAAAGGCCCGTCTCTGCGCTTTCGGGAGGAGAGCAGCAGCGGGCGATCCTTGCCCGGGCACTCGTGGGAAACCCCGAGGTCCTCATCCTCGACGAACCGACGGTCTACATCGATGCCCCGACAGAGGTCCATTTCTACAACATCCTCGAAGATCTCAGGAAAGACCTGACCGTTCTCCTGGTCAGCCATGACATCGGGGTCATCTCCCGCCATGTGACACGTGTCGCGTGCCTGAACCGCAGGCTGTTTACCCACGATTCTCCCGAGATCACCGAAGACATGATCGAGGCGGCCTACCAGTGCCCGGTCGACCTCATAGCCCACGGCATCCCCCACCGGGTGCTCGGGGATCACCCCGGGGAGGGAGGTTCGCGATGATGGACGCGGGTATCCTTTCGTTTGGTTTCTTCCAGAACGCAATCCTTGCAGCAGTGCTCGCGAGTATCGCGTGCGGTATCATCGGGAGCCTCGTTGTCGTCAAGCGCATGGTCACCGTCAGCGGGGGCATCTCGCACGCGGCATTCGGGGGAGTCGGGCTGGGATACCTTTTTTCCATCGACCCGATCGTGGGGGCCTTCTTCTTCTCTGTCGGCGTGGCCCTGTGCATCGGCATTGTAAAAGAGAAGGCCGGGCAGGAGATCGATACACTCATCGGGGCAGTCTGGGCAGCCGGGATGGCGGTCGGGATCATCTCGGTCAGCCTTGCCGAGGGGTATACCCCCGACCTCTTCAGCTACCTGTTTGGAAACATCCTGCTCGTGCCACAGGGGGATATCATCCTCATGGCAGTCTTTTCTGCTTGCATCGTCGCCATCGTCGCCCTTTTCTATCTTCCCCTCCAGGCGGTCACGTTCGACGAGGAGTATGCCCGGGTCATGAACCTGCCCGTGACGGCACTCTCCCTCGTCCTCCTCGTCCTCACGGCGACCTGCGTCATCATCCTGATCAGGCTCGTCGGGATAATCCTCGGCATCGCACTCCTTGTCCTTCCCGCGGCGAGCGTGCGGGGGTTTACGACCCGCCTCCCGACAATGATGGCAGCATCGGTTGTCCTTGCCCTCGTCCTCTCGTTATCGGGGCTGTTCCTCTCGTATGCCTGGGACCTCCCCTCCGGGGCAACGATCATCCTCCTCGGGGCAGCCGTGTACGCAGTCTCCCTCGTCCTCTCCCGGTTCAGCCCGGCCCGGCGGTGGGGAGGCGGCACGCGCAGCGACCGACGGTTGCCGCAACAAGAAGGGCCAGAAGGGCGGTGAGGGTATATGCAGCGGGAAAACCTCCCGTTTCCGCAACGAACCCTGCAATGAAGGGGACGGCTGTCATCCCCCCGTAACTTGCGGTGTTGAAGAGACCCATCAGGACACCCTGGCGGGCCCCGACGGCCGCAAGGAAGGAGAGCTGGGAGATCATCACCATCCCGGCGAGCCATCCTATTACGAGGAAGCCCCACATCGAGTAGAAGGTGAGAGCGACTCCGCCTGCCATCGCCACGGCTGCAAGCTGGATCGTCCTGACCGGGGGAAGGTTTGCACGCGACGTCACGATGACCGATGCAATCGTGGCAGCGTTCATGAGAGCGATCTTTCCGGAGACGGAAGAGGCAGGGAGATCCGTGAACTCGGGGTAAAGGGCGGTGACGGCTCCCGTGATCCCGACCAGGACAACGGCAGAGACCCAGAGCCAGAAATACGTCCGGAATGCCCATACCAGCCTCTTTTTCGTCTTCTGTGCCGGTTCTGCGGGGACCCTGTGAGACATTTCCTGTCCCCTTCCCGTGGCAAAAGCGAGGACGAGGGGGACGACCGAGAGCCAGGTAAAAAAGATGATTCCCCCGCGGCTGCTGCCCGGGCTGCCGGTCACGAGCCACCCGGTCACGAGGAGACCCAAGATGAGGCCAAGGTTCAGGAGACCCATGAAGTAACCGCTCATCCGGTCGTGGTCAGGCCGGGCATTCAGAAATGCAAGAGACGCAGGCACGAAGAGGCCTGCCCCGATCCCCTCGACGAGCCGGGCAAGGAAAACAAGCAGGGGCGAGCCTGCAAGGGCGAGGAGGACGCCCGAGAGGGTTGTGAGGACAAGGCCGGCCCGGATGAGGGGGACTTCGCCGATCCGGTCGGAAACGTAGCCGGCAGGCAGGACGAGGAGGAATGCACCGAGGAAGTAGGCAGAGTAAATTGCGCCCTGGGCTGCGGCCCCGGTCGAAAAAGAGGGAAGGACGGGAACAATGGCATTCGAGAGTGCCATGACCGAGAAGGCACCGGCAAGGAGGGGCAGGTTCTCCTTCATACCATCCGGTACGTCTCCAGGTTCATGGGCGAATGGGTCTCGATGTGGTACCTCTTGTAGATGGAACTGGCAAGGTCAATTGTGTTGTTCTCATCGCCATGCACGGTGAAGATCTTTTCGGGCCGTGGCTGGACGTGGGCGATGAAACTCATCAGCTGTTTCCGGTCGGAATGCCCGGAGAACCCGTCGATTGTCACGATCTCGAGGTTGATCACGATTGTACCTTTCCTGCCGATGGGGACTTCACGCCACCCTTTCTGGATGCGCCGCCCGAGTGTCCCCTCCGCCTGGTACCCGACGAAGACGAGCGCATTTTTCTCGTCGGACGCGAGGTTGCTTAAGTATTCCATCACGGGACCGCCGTTGAGCATGCCTGACGTCGTGATGATGACGCAGGGATCGCCCATGATGACCTTTTCCCGGAGTTCGGAGGAATCGACGGGGACGAAGCAGTCGGCAAGGAAGGGGTTATGGTCCTCCTTGAATATCTGGGTCCTCAGCTCGCTGTTCAAGTACTCGGGGTAGGTCGTGTGGATGGCCGTTGCCTCCCGGATCATCCCGTCGAGGTAGATCTTCACCGTCGGTATCTTCTGCCTGCGCATTCCCTCCTCGAGCGCAAGCATCACTTCCTGCGACCTCCCGACGGCAAACGCGGGGATGATGACCTTTCCACCCCTGCGGATGGTGTTGTTGACGGTCTCGTACAGTTTCTCCTCGGCCTCGGCACGGGTGGGCTGGATGTCTCCGGAACCCCCGTAGGTGCTTTCCATGATCAGGGCCTCGAGCCTGGGGAAGTTGCAGGTCGCCGGGTTGAAGAGCCGGCTCTTGCTGAAGTTGAAGTCACCGGTAAAAGCGATGTTGTACAGCCCGTCTCCGATGTGGAAGTGGGCAATCGCGGAACCGAGGATGTGCCCGGCGTTGTGGAACGTCAGCTTGATGTCAGGAGCGATGTCCGTGACACTGCCGTAATTGAGGGTGATCGAGTGCTTGATGTAGCTCTTGACCTCGTTTGAGCTGTAGGGAATCTTCCTGTCTTCCTTGCTCACCACGTCCAGGTAATCGAGCTGGAGCATTGCCGAGAGGTCCCTCGTGGGCGGGGTGCTGTAAACGGGCCCGTCATACCCGTACTTGAAGAGGAGGGGGACGAGGGCACAGTGGTCCAGGTGGGCGTGGGTGAGGACGACCGCGTCCAGCTGGCTGAGTGGGTGGATCTCGGGGACGTAGAGGTAAGGCGTGCTCGCGCTGTTGTCGGGTTTTTCCCCGCAGTCGATGAGGACCCTCGATTCGGGGGTGGAGAGGAGGAACGCTGCACGTCCCACCTCGCGGCAGCACCCGAGCATCGTCACCCTGACCCACTGGTCCCGTGCGATCACGTCGCGGTGGATCCTCCGGCCGATTGCCCGGAGGAACTCCTTCCTCTCCTCGTTGACCGAGCGCAGGTACTGCCTGATCTGCTTGACGGTACTCGATTCTATGGGGGGTGTCCGCACGACCTTGGGCGTCCATCCGATGTGCCGGGTAATCTCCCGAAGGGTTGCACCGTTCTTCCCGATGACAACGCCCGGCTTTTCGGCCTCGATGAGGACTTCACCGGTATCCGCGTCAAAAAATATATCGGTGATTCCTGCGTTCTCTGCGACAACGGCCCTGATATCCCTGATTGCCTTTTCGGGATCTTCGAGGACATTGGGACGGACGACGATCCGCTTGCGCAGGTCCCGTGCGAGGACCTTTATCAGGTCAGCCTGGTCGGCAAACCTCTTGGGGTCGTCCGTGTAGATGACGAGTTCAGGCCCCTCGAACTCCACGTCCGAGACCGTGATCCCGGCAGGTACTTTCTCGTTGATCTTGTCTTTCAGCTCTTTGAGCCTCTCTTCGATAAGCATCAAAACCGACCTAAAAAAGTATTACGCGGGGGATACCGGGGAAAGACCGGCGATTTCACTCTCGGTCAGCTCCCTGTAGGCTTCTTTCGTGATGACCACCACGTGGATGCCCTCGCCGGAACCCGCGTCCCTCTTCATTGCCGACCGGATTGCCCTGACGGCAAGCGCGACTGCCTCGTCCTCGGAGAGATCTTTGCTGTAGCGGTCTTCAAGGACACCGAAGGCCATCGGGGAACCCGATCCGGTCGCCACCATCTCCTCCTCGCGGGACGCACCCCCGAGAGCATCGACTGCATAGAGTTTCGGGCCGCCCTCGTCGACGCCGCCCACCAGCAGCTGGACGTAGAAGGGGTAATACCGGTTCGCGTTCAGGATGTTCGAGAGCAGGGTTGCGACCGCCCCGATGGTTATCGGCCTGCCGCGCCTGATCTGGTAGAGGCTGCACTCCACTGTCATCAGGCGTGCGATCTGCTGTGCGTCACCGACTCCCCCGGCGGTTGTCATCCCTATCCTGTCGGCAATCTGGTAGATCTTCTTGGCTTTCTTGGAGGCGATCAGGTACCCCATCGTGGCCCTCATCTCGGATGCAAGCACAACTGCATCGCGAAGGACGAGTCCGACGGTGGTTGTCCCTGTCATTCCTTCCCTGTATTGTTCATTCATGGAAACACCCCAAAATATTGGAAAACGCTGGTAAATTGCCTTAAAAGCGCTTCAAACAGTACAATGTCATCCTAAAACATAAACATTTTTGTCAGGGCCTGTCCTTGCAGAGAGCCCTGATGAGCTCCCTGTCAAAGAGCATCGCCACGAGTTTCCGGTCCCCGTTCACGACGGGCAGCTGGTCCACCCGTGCCCTCTTCATCTTGAGTGCACACTCGCTCACCTCGGCGTTCAGCGGCACAGAGATGACGTTCCTGACCATGGCTGTCTTGACCGGGCGGTTGGGGAGCTGGATCTTGGATATGCCGTAACTGATTGTGTGCATGTCGCGGATGCTCTCCCACGTCCACTCGTCGTCATCCGTGCCGTTCGAAAAGTCGCTCACCTCGACCGTGTCCTCGATCGAGGAGTGCCGGATGAGGTCACGCTCCGAGATGATCCCCTGGAGGATACTCTCCTCGTCGAGGATGGGGATTGCGTCAAAGCCCGAGATCTCCATGATACGGCCGACGAGAGGGAGAGGCGTCTCTTCCCAGAGGGCAAACGTCTGGCTGATGTAGGATTCCTTGATCTCGTCCCTTACCTTCATCTGCGCCAGTGCCGCAACGAGATCCGCGACCGAGATGAGGCCCACGAGGTCATCGTCCTCGATGACCGGCAGGCGGCGGATGGAATGCTTGATCATCAGGGATGCGGCCTCCCGGATGGTTGCATCAGGCGAAATCGTTATCGGATCATGCGTCATCAGGAGACCGAGCTGCGTCTCCTCTGCCTTCCGCAGGAGGTCCTTTCTCGTGATGATACCCACGAGTTTTCCGTCCTTGAGAACCGGGACACCCGATATCCCGGTGCGCTTGAGTATCTTGAGGACGTCGTCGCGGTTCCCGGGGATCTCCACGGAGACCACGTCGGTGGTCATGAAGTCTGATACTTTCATTTCTGTGATGGTCTCACCACCAGAACAGCCACTTTGCTGTTGCTGACCACAAAAGAACTGACACTGCCGAGGAGGAGCCTGTCCACCTCGCTCTTGCCGTGGGAGCCGACAACGATGAGGTCTGCACCGACTTCCCCCGCTGTCCTGACGATCTCGTTTCCCGCGTGGCCCTGGCGGATGTGCGTCTCGAGTGCCACGCCTGCCTTTTGCGCTGCCTCTTTTGCACGTTCAAGGGTCTCCTGACCCTCTCTCTCGAGCATGCTGAACATGATCTCCCACGTGCTGTCCATGGGCAGGGACGAAAACAACCCTGTCTCCACAACGTACACCACATGGACCTTTGCCTTCCAGACACGGGCCTCATCGAGGGCAACCTCGAATGCCCTCCTCCCCATGTTCGACCCGTCAACAGCGACCAGGATATCCGAGAACATCAGTACACTCCAAAACAGTCTGCCTATGTAATGTCTTTTACAAATTAATAACCTTTCTCACGATATTTGCCGGACCTGCCCTGTTTACGAGGGCTGCTGCGATGTCCCGGCTCAGCGAGAGGTTCGATGGACGGGGATCGATGACCAGAAAAGCGGCCCTGTTTTTCTCCCTGATGTAAAAAGGTTCCATGAAGAGCGATGCCCCGAGGGTTGCGGCGCGCAGTGCCTCGCGCGGGGAGACGCGGTAAACGGTGGAGAGGAACTCCATCTCCCTCCACATGTCCGGCTGGACACACATCGCGTTGTCGGTACCGAGGAGGATGGTGCCTCCGAGGGAGAGGAGTTCCCGCACGGGAGGTCTCATCCCGGACGACGTGACGCGGAACCTCCAGTTTGCCCTCGGACAGACGGCAACGGGTATGCCGGCGTCCGCGATCTGCCGGAGTTGATCCTTCGAAGCGTGCGTGCAGTGGACGAGGAGGTCCGGTTCGTACGCGAGGGCCTGCCCGATGTCAGAGGGATCCCTTTCCCCGGCGTGGAATGCAACGAGTTTTCCTATCCGGCGGGCGAGGGATACCATCTCGTCGAGGCTGCCTCCAACGTCACGTGCGCTGCTTATTCCAAGGCCCTGCGCGACCATCTCGCCCCCCTCGCGCCCGAAGATGACGGGCCGGCAGGAAATACCCCCCGCGGCCTCGAGCAGCGCGGATACGCCGTCTCTTCCCCCTTCCCGGAAATCGGCGAACCCTGCCGTGCCCCCGTGAGCCATAGTCCCGATGGTCAGCCGCATCGCCCCGACGAGTTCCGTGCGGGATACCGACCGGAGGATACGGTGCTTGAGCCCGTCGGGGGGTCGGACGAGTGCATCGAGGTCACCCTCGAGCGGAATGTCGAGGGCAACACTGTCGCCGACATGGGTGTGGGCATTGAAGAATGCAGGGACGATCCAGGGCAGGTCGTTTCCTGGTCCCCCGAGCTCCTCGATGTGCGCGATGGTGCCGCCCTCAACGACCACCCGCACGGGCGCCTCCTCGAAGTCCTCACCAAGGAGGGCGCGTCCCTCGACCAGGAGTTCCCCGCCGCTCATGTCTGCTGCCAGCCTTTTATATACCGAGAATGAGAAATATGTTTGTATGGCAAAGAAGCAGGGTGGACGCCTCATATCCTCCGCAGGGCTGGTCAATTACTACGAGAGCGAGGACAAGAGGGCAATACACATCAGCCCGTACTCGGTCATCATCGTGTGTGCTGCAATCGGCGTGGCAATTCTCGTTCTGAATATCATCTACTAAAAACCCTTCTTTAGCGGTTTTTCCGATCCCTTTTTTCCATCCGGAATCCTGTCTCTCCCCCGTCCCGGTGACATACTGATGGGATCTTTCCGGGGGAAATGTTCTCCCCCTGTAACGGGAATACCAAGGCACAAAGGGAATCAGCCGCCTGGACTGGGGTGACCTTTGGATCCCCGGATACGTCGATATTTATATACCGTGGGAGCTGTAATCACCAATTGCCGATGTTCCTCATCATCCGCTGCCCCGGGTGCCGGACTTTTTCCTACGTCGACCGGTTCCAGCAGTGGAAGCTCTGCCCGGTCTGTGGAGAGGCGATCGAGGTCGCGAAGGCCCCCGCGTACATCGAGGTGGACGAGTACCGGGTTGCCGAGCGTATCGTCAGCCAGCTCGAGGATTACCTCCACAGGAACCGGAAGAAGGACCTTTCTCCCGAGGAACTGGCGGCACTCCGCGAGCAGTATGCCGAGTGGCTCCGGAGCAAGGCATGAGAAAAGACCGTCACCATTTCTTCCCGCATCCCGGGCAGACCAGTGTGATCTCGCGCCTGCACCGTGGGCAGAAGAGCCCTGTCCTCTCGTTGTAGACCACCGTGGATCCGCACCTGCGGCAGAGGATCTCCTGTTCGTACCCGCACTCGTGCCGGACCATGAGGAGGATATGGCAGAAGGGGGATGAAAAAGGTTCTCACCCCGGTGGTTCCTCCATCATCGGGCAGTCATGGGATGGCAACGCTTCTTCCGATCGGCCTGCCGGGGGACTTCAGGGGATGGCAACCCGGGTTCGGATATCCTGCTGAAAGGACAAAAAAGGGAAGGGAGGTCGGGGGGAAGATCACGCCACCTCTTCCTTCTCCGTGTAGTAATAATACTCCCCCGTCGCCTTCTGTTCCCGGTCGAGGAACGAGCCGGGCTTGTTGATCCGGGGCCGCCCCGACTTGTCGCGGCGGAAGGTGACGTTCAGCCGCGAGAGGAACCTGTTCATGCCCTCCCGCATCCCGAACGGCCCGGTCGCCTCCCCGCGGACACCCGGTTCGCCGTCAAAGACCAGTATCCGCTCGCTTATCATGTCGATGAGGTAGATGTCGTGGTCGATAACAAGGATGGCCGCATCCCGCCCGTCCACGTAATGGCGGAACATCCGCGTTATCCTGACCCGCTGCTCGACGTCAAGGTGTGCACTGGGCTCGTCGAGGACGTAGAGGTCGGCGGGCCGCGAGAGGCATGCCGCGATGGCGACACGCTGGAGTTCCCCGCCGGAGAGCGTATCAAGGGAAGACTGCAGCAGCGGCCCGAGGGAGAGGGGTTCGATGATATCGTGCTGGTAGATCGAGGTATCGAACTGCTTCGTGCACGACCGCAGGTAGAACTCGACAGTGTCCGGGCTCTCGGCCTTGATATACTGGGGCTTGTACGAGACCTTCGCGGAGATCTGAACGGCACCGCCGTCCGGCGTCTCCACACCGGCAAGGAGCCGGGCAAACGTGCTCTTCCCGATGCCGTTCGGGCCGAGCACACCGAGGACTTCCCCGGCCCGGATGCCCCCCCCGGAGACTTCCAGGTGGAAGTGGGGGTAGGTCTTTTCCATGCGCGGGAATTCGAGAAGTGTCGCCCTCTCTGCCCCCTTCGTGTGCGCCCTTTTTTCGAAGATGACGGGGTATTCCCTGAACCGGACGTTTTCTTCCGGGAGGTACCCGCCAAGGTACTCGTTGATTCCCACCCGGACGCCCTTTGGCTGCGTGATGACACCAAAGACAGCAGGTTTGCCGTAGGCGACGTGCACGACGTCGGCCAGCATGTCGAGGACGGCGAGGTCGTGTTCCACGATGACGATGGGTCTCCGGGTGGCGGTCTCCCGGATGAGGTTTGCTGCCGCGACTCTCTGGTAGATATCGAGGAATGGTGTTATCTCGTCGAGGAAGTAGAAGTCCGCGTCCCGGGCAAGACACGCAACGATTGCCACCCTCTGGAGTTCGCCCCCGGAAAGCGTCGCAACGTCGCTGTCGAGGATGGATGAAAGGCCCATTGCACCGATGAGGGATTCGAGTTTTCCCCGTTCATCCGTGTTCTTCAGGAGTTCCCGCGGGGTGCCGGAGAAGACGCGGGGAATGTAGTCGATGTACTGGGGCTTGATGGCGACCCTCATCTTTTTCTGGGAGATGATCTGGAGATAATCGAAGAGCTCCGTCCCGGCGTACAGCTTCAGCACGTCCTGCCATGCGGCTTCGCCATGGAGGATCCCGAGGTTGGGCCGCAGCTGCCCCGAGAGGATCTTGATCGCGGTGGTCTTTCCGATGCCGTTTGGACCGAGGATGCCGGTCACCCTCCCCTCGGCAGGGATGGGCAGGCCGTACAGTGCAAAACCGTTCTCCCCGTACCGGTGCGTGGGGTGTTCGAGTTCTTCGGGCAGGCTCACGATATCGATGGCCTCGAACGGGCATTTCTTGACGCAAATACCGCACCCGACGCAGAGCTCCTCGGAGATGTGAGCTTTCTGGTCTTCCCCGATGATGACCGTCTCGTCACCCGTGCGTACCCGCGGGCAGTAGATGATGCATTCGGTCCCGCATTTCCTGGGGTGACACCGATCCCTGTGGACGACTGCGATCCGCATGGAAAAACCCCTGGAAAACCTCCTTTCAGGTTCCCTGCGTGAGGAGTATGGTCCAGGCGATGAACCAGAATGCAAAAGTCATGAATCCCTGGTAGAGCCAGTCCTTTGCACCCATGGGGTGTGCGCCAAGCTTGAGGAGGATGAAGATGTGCCTCTGGACGACGATGCCGGCGAGCATGATGAGAAATGCAAGGACTGTATAGGCCTGGATACCGGCGACAAGCCGGGGTTCGACGAGGATATACGACACGACCCCCGTCACGATACCGATGATCGATGCAATCAGGGTCTTGTAAATCCGGGCAAGGTGTTCTGCCTGTTTCTCTTCGCGTGTCTTCTTCCGTGGTGTTTCGATGGCAACCGGCGTCTCGTCAGGCTCGTCCCCGGCCCCGGCATCCTCTTCCGCTGGCCCGAGGGCTTTTAACTTTTTCTGCTTCTCCCTCTCCCTCGCGGCCTTCTCTCTCTCAAGGGTCTCCCTGTACCTCTCCATGAATGATTTCTTTGCCGGGTCCTTGCCTTTTTTGCCGGGGAGTTTTGCACTCATTGGGAACACCAGTAGTCCTATTTTTAGGTGCTTGAGCCATATCTAATTTGGTATACCGATGGCAACAGCCCAGGGACTGAGCGGCATCGACGTGCGGGCACTCGTGACAGAGTGGGAACGCCTCCTGCCCCTGTGGGTCGACAAGGCCTACGAGGTTGCACCCGGGACCATTCTCCTGCGTTTCAAGGGGAAGGAACATGGCAGGCATGCCCTCGTCATCGAGCCCCCGGTCAGGGCCCACCTCACCTGGCACGAGGTAGCGGTCCCGAAAACGCCCTCGGCATTTGCCATGCTCCTGCGCAAGTACCTCTCGGGGGGGAGAGTCCTTTCCGTCCGGCAGCACGGGATCCAGCGCATCGTCATTTTCGACATCGGAAAGGGCGATCGTCTCTACCACCTCGTCATCGAGCTCTTCGACCGCGGGAATATCGTCCTGTGCGCCAGTGACTGGACGATCATCCAGCCGTTCAGGCGGTTGCATTTCAGGGAGAGGGAGATCGTTGCCGGGGCAGCCTACACGCTCCCTCCCGAGGGACCAGCAACGGCGGGTCCCGAAGAATTCGCGCGTTTCCTGGCCGGAGAGTCAAGGGACATCGTCCGGGCCCTTGCCGTCGGAGCGATGCTCGGGGGGGCCTATGCCGAGTACCTCTGCCGCAAAGCAGGTATCGACAAGAAGACAGAGGCCGGAAAAGCCGGGGCCGGCCCCCTCTACACCGGGGTGGAAAACCTCCTGAAACGTGCATCAGAGGGGATTGCACCGGTCATCACGAAGGATTCATGCCTGCCGTTCCCTCTCGATGAAGGAGGTACGCCGGCGGCTGCCGCTCCCGGTTTCAACCAGGCACTCGATACCTTCTTTCCCCCGCCGGCACCCCCCGGTGGAGAGGAGGTCACCCGGAAAGAGGAGAAGGCCCGCCGGGACGACCATATCCGGTCCCGGCAGCAGGAGGCAGTGAAGAAATTCGAGGAAAAGATTGCGGCATGCGAGCGGGCTGTCGAGGCACTCTACTCACACTATACCCTCGTCAGCGAGATCCTCGAAGCCCTCAGGAAGGCACGGGAGACCCGGTCCTGGCAGGAGATAGAGGCACTCGTGCGGGGAGCAAAGAGCGGGCCTGCCACCCGCATCGTCGCAGTGTATCCCGGGCGCGGGGCAGTCGACATCGACCTTGGCGAACGTGTCACCCTGACCGTCGGGGAGAGCATCGAGGCGAATGCTGCTGCCTATTACGAGGAGATAAAGAAATACAGGCGGAAAATTGCGGGTGCACAGGCAGCCATGGAGAGGGCGGTCCAAAAGAAGGAACGCCGCACGGTCCGGGCCGCTGCCGGGAAGAAGAGGTGGTACCACAGGTTCCGCTGGTTCATCACATCAGACGGTGTCCTCGTCGTGGGCGGGAGGGATGCGTCCCAGAACGAGGAGCTCGTCAAGAAATACATGGAGGGCAGTGACCTCTTCGTCCACGCGGACGTTCACGGCGCATCCGTCGTGATCGTCAAGGGGAAGACCGGAAAGATGGACGAGGTCGCGACATTTGCCGCATCCTACTCGGGGGCATGGAAGAGCGGGCACCTCGCAGCCGACGTCTATTGCGTTGCACCCTCGCAGGTGAGCAAGACACCGGAATCGGGCGAGTACGTGAGCCGCGGGTCGTTCATCGTGCGGGGAGAGCGCCGGTACTTCCGGAACGTGCCGCTCGGCATAGCCATCGGGCTCCGGAAAGAGCCCGAGCCGGAGGTGATCGGAGGTCCGCCTGCAGCCGTGCAGGCATATGCGCCTCTCTCCGTCATGCTCGTGCCCGGCAGGTTCGAGCCCAACGATGCTGCCAAGAAGGCATTGCGGGCTCTCAGGGAGAAACTCTCTCCCGATGAGCAGAGGGAATACAAAAAGATCCTCACCACGGAGGCAGTAGCGGCATTCGTTCCTGCCGGGGGATCCGATATCATGGAGGCCCGATGAAGGCAGAGGCAGCGGACCGGAAGCAGGAGTACGGTGAGATCCGCCTTTTCCCGGAGAACGCCGATGACCTCTGGCACCTCTCGCACCTCATCTCTCCCGGAGACCTCGTGTTCGCGACCACGTTTCGGACCGTCGATGCTCCATCAGACAAAATAAGGCCTGAAAAACTGGAAAAAAGACCCGTGAGACTCGGGATCCGCGTGGAGAGGGTGGAACTCCATGACTATTCCAACCGGCTGAGGATATCGGGAACGATCGAGCACGGCATGGACGCTGGCGCACACCACACCATCAACGTGGAACCCGGGTACGAGATCTCGGTCATCAGGCACTGGAAGCCGCACGATCTCGAGCGGATCGAAAGGGCTGTGAAGGCATCGGTCCACGAGCCCGTGCACGTGCTCGCCATCGAGGAGGGCGAGGCGGTCCTCTTCCGCATGCGCCAGTCGGGGCCGGAGGAGGTGACGACTGTTACCATGGGGAGCGGCAAGGGGAGCGACACGGATTCCCGTCCTGCATTCTTTGCAAGGGTTGCAGAAGAGGTCTCCCCGGTCAGGGGCCCGCTTGTCATCGCGGGACCGGGGTTCATCAAGGAGGACTTCTTCCGGTTCCTTGCGACCCGGGATCCCGGGCTTGCAGAACGGGTCATTCTCGTCGAGACACGCCGCCCGGGACAGGGAGCGGTCGGAGAGGTGCTCGGCCAGGGTGTCCTTGATAAGATCACGGAGGACGTGCAGCTCGGGCGGGAGGTCCGGGCCGTCGAGGAGCTGCTCATGCGGATCGCAAGGGACCTGCCGGTGGCCTACGGGAAGCGGGATGTCGAAACAGCAGTCGATTTCGGTGCTGCCGAGGAAGTGATGGTCTGCGACTCGCTGCTCCATGACGGGGGTATCGTCCGGCTCCTCGAGAAGGCAGAACAGCAGAGGGCACGTGTCACGATCCTGTCGGAGCGGTTCGATCCGGGAAAGCAGCTCGCTGCACTGGGCGGTGTCGCGGCCCTGTTGCGGTTCAGGATCCAGTAGCGCGATTTTCCTTTGGGATGGCAGAGAAACCTCCCGGATGGGATTTCCACCGGAAGGCAGAGAGCGTCCCATTCCGGGGACGCGGATTTTATAAAAAATGAGAGGGGAGAGTCCGGGGCCTTTACTTTAGGCCCTTGATCTCCCAGTCTTCTTCAGGTGTTTCTTTTTCGGCAGGAGCGGCAGGCTCCTTCTTCCTGCGGATGAAGTAGAAGGCAACCGAGACTGCAGCGATCACGATGATCGCAACGATGACGATTTTAAGGATCAGGTCGAGGGGCAGTCCCGGAGCGGACGATCCTGCCGCGGTGGTGACAGTCGTCACTGGTTCCGTTACGACGGGCGTGGCCTGCGTCCCTGCGCGGAACAGGGCATAGATACTCGTGTGCGTCAGTTTCGTGCTCACCGTCCTCGAGGTGCTGTCCACCGTCGTGGGGAGGTTCTCCCATGCAGACGTGGCCGGGTTGAACCACTTGATCGAGAGGTCGGCGCCCTGGAGTGCGTTCCAGTCACTCTCCGGAAGGGTGATGGAGAACGTGATGTACGGGTCAAAGGTCGCCCCCGAGGGCTCTATCTCGTATGCATATCCTGCAAAGGTAAAGCCCGGGGCTGAGACTCCGGGCACTTCAGAGCCTGCAATCCTCCTGATCGTGAGGTTCCGCAGCGGTGCTCCGGATGCGTCCTCCGGCTTCATGCCGTTTGGCAGGAAGAGCGATCCAGCCCCGTCCTGCGAAACGATGGTCACCGACTGGGAGAGGGTGAGTGCCGAGTTGAGCGGGAGGGACGATCCGGTCCCGAGGGTTGTCCCCGGCTGGGCCGTGGGTGCAGGAGTCGGGGTCAGGGTCGCCGTTGCAGTCGATGTACCGACGGACAGGTAGGCGCCACCGCCGATACCGCCGCCACCACCGCCACCACCGCCGCCGCCCGCGGCACTGCGGACGTCGATGTAGTGGACCTTTGTCATGTTACCGCTGCCCTTGCTGTTCCATGCGGTGAGGGTGACGTTATACTTCCCGTACCTGTACGTGTGGACAGGGTTCTGCTCGGACGAGGACTTCCCGTCGCCAAAGTCCCACAGCCACCCGGTCGGGTACCCGATCGATGTATCGTAGAAGTGGACTTCGAGCATCTCCATCCCGTAGGTCGGTTCCGCAGTGAAGTCAACGACAGGAACGGTGCTGTTCGTCCGGAGGTTGAGGTGCGTCAGCTGCCCGGCACGGAAGGGGTACGTGGCCATCCAGGCACCCGAAGTCTCGGCGTCCTGGCACTCTGCCCTTATCCCGTCGACGTAGAACTCGATTGGCGCAGCGTTATCGATGACGCCGAAGACCAGCAGCCTCGGATCGGTCGTCCCCGGTCCGCCGTACTGCCCGGGTGTCACGACCGTGAAGGGGTTTCCGTTGCCCTTGTACACACCCGGTACCCGTGCCTCGACGCGGGCGCCGGCAGGCGCCGGTTCACCGTCACGGATGGTGACTGTCCCGTAGAACTCGTGGGGCATGACGGGTATGATGGTGGATGTCGGGGTCGGTGAGACAGTTGGCGTCACTGTCGGAGTGGGGGTGGGTGTTAAAGTGGGAGTAGGAGTTGCAGTGGGTGTCGGGGTCACCGTGGGGGTCGGCGTGATGGTGGGAGTGGGTGATGCTGTCGGAGTGGGAGTGGGTGTTAAAGTGGGAGTAGGAGTTGCAGTGGGTGTCGGGGTCACCGTGGGTGTCGGCGTGATGGTGGGAGTCGGAATCCCCGTCAGGACAAGGTTCACGTTTTTATAACCAGCGGCCGAGAATGTGGATGTCTGCGGCGCCAGGTACCCGTTGACGTAAAATTGGACAGGGATAGTACATCCGCACTCGTATTCCGATGACGAGACCCAGGCCATGAGTCCCGCGTAGGACCCTGCAGTTGAGACAGTGATGTCACCCCGGACTGTCCCGTAGACCTTCGTTTCTATGAGTGTCCCCACGGGAGCAGGGGCACCATTGATCGTGACCGTCCCGTAATAGGTGCAGGGGATGGGTGGTGGAGAATCGGCTGCCACGATTCCGGTTATCAGCCCGATTGCCAGGAAAAAAATGAGTATTTTGGTTGACATTGCTCTCCTCGTGGATGCCGGGACGTGCCGCGATCAGGCACTGATCGCAGCCAGAGTCCCGGGTGAGTTCATGAACAGCCAGTAGCCCTTGAACGGGTACATCGGGTTCGTGTCGCTGTGGCTGCCCGAGCCGCCGTTGATCAGGGACGCATCGTAGGCCTGCGCTGCCGCGTTGAACCCGATGACCTGGGTCCACTGGTTCCTGACAGAGGTCAGGGTATCCCTCGCACTCGCAGGGCTCACGTCAGAGAACCCGATCGCGTTCCAGCCGGTGGCAAGGTCCTTTGTCGGCGGTGTCGCCAGCGGGTCGTTCTTGTACGTCAGGGGCACGTCCACGGTACCGGTCGAGTAAATCCAGATCCCGTCGAGCGGCCTGATGATGGATCCTGCCGTCATCTGCTGCCACGACATGCTCCCTGCATCGTACAGGAAGATGGAACGGCCGCCTGTGTCGACAACGCCGATGAACACGGTCCCGACGGTGTTGTGCCCGTCAGCGAGTGCCCTGGGCGTCGAGACGAAGTTCCAGCCGGGGTAGAGCCTCATCGTGCTTGCCGGGGGTGTCGTCGGGGTCGGGGTGGGAGTTCCCGTGTAGGTCGGTCCGGCAGTGACAGTAATATACCCGTTCTTGGTCGTGGAGGAGGTTCCCGAAAGACCCGTGATGGTGAGGGTCACCGCATAGGTTCCCGGGCTCTCGTACACGTGGAGCGGGTTCTCTTCGTTGGAGGTGTATCCGTCACCGAAGTTCCACAACCGGGTGCTTGGTGATCCAACCGAGATGTCGGTGAACTGGACAGACAGCGGGGCAGGCCCGTATGTCGGTGAACCGGAGAAGTCTGCCTGGAGGGCAGTGTTGCTCTCGACCTTGAAGGTCAGGACGATAAATTTATCATCGATGTTCCGGTCGTTGAATCCCGCGAGGAGGGCGTTGAGTGCTGCTGTTCCGGCAAGCCGGTCAGGCCCGTCGATGACGAAGAGCTTGCTCCACCTGACGGGTGATGCTGTGACCACGTACTTCTTGTTGACGTCAGGATACCAGACTTCATCATCTAAAGTCCATGTGTACCAACTGGACTGGTCGATTATATTTGTCTCGGGGATGATGTCCAGCCTGTGGTTGTACATGGGGTGCTGGACGACGACGGTGTAGGTTCCCGGTTCCAGTGCGAGGGTATTGATATAGTTTGCAAGGTTGATGGAATACGTTCCCGTGTTGCAGTCCGGATAAACGACATCGAACACGTACTTCTTGCCGGCAACCTTGTTCTCGCCAAACACCCAGAATCCCAGCGGTACCGTGTTGTACTGCTGACCGATTGCCTCTCCCCTCATTCCGAGGGCCGAACCACTCACGGTGATGGTGGGGGGTGTACAGCAGACGATCTTCAGAACTTTCGGACTGATCACCCCGGTGAGGTCAGGTTCGAGGAAGGTAAACGGTGCCTTCGCCCAGGCAGCACAGGACACGTTCACACCGCTGCACTCGGTACAGGCAACTCCTTCGAGGGCCGGCGCGTCGTTGGGCATGCTGGCTGCATAAATGGTGTATTCACCAAGGTCGATCGAGAGATTCCTCGTATACCAGTAATACTCCCAGGTACCGTCCGACTTGACTTTGACTTTCGTGAACGTCGATGCGTCTCCATTCACGACGGTATTCGTAACGGTCATGTTCTCGCCCTGGCAGCTCTGGCAGGGCCCGGTGATGAAGAGGTACGTCGTGCGGGAGTCGGTATTCGTCCCGTAAATCCTGACAGTCTCGCCGAGGTAGGACTCGCTTGCCGGCTGGCCACAGACCTCCGTGTTAATGGTGACAACACCCCTCTGGACATTCACACAGACTTCGTCATAAGGCCGATCGATATCTAATTCACAGACATCGTTAGCTTCCCAGCGCTGCGTGTGAATCCTGTAAGTCGATGGGGCGGTGCACGTAGTGGTATTCCATTCAATAGTCCTTTCGCCGTTCTCGTCCATTTTAACAAGGGCGTAGTAGTATTTTCCCTTCTCTTCCGGTTGGTGCGGAACTATTCCAATTAGCTCTTCCGTACACATGCAACCGCATGAAAGCAGCGTGGTGTTATAAAGAAATTTTTTAGAACATTTAGTTGCATTGACTTGCACCTTGTCATAGAAATGAACCCCTTCCTGCTCAGCCACTATCATAGGCGGCTGATCACAGCAGGCCCCTGACATGGGCTTGTCACAGCAGCCGTTAGGACAGGCAACACAGTTCTTGATCCAGATGATATACTCTTTACCCGGAATACCCTTGATGGTCGTGTAGAACTTGTTTCCGCGGATGAGGGAGGAAGGACTGACGGTCAGGACAGGTTTTTCCTCCTCGAGAGTGACTGTCTGGACTGTCCCGCTGAACCCGAGATTATTCTCGTTGCACTCGATGTGAACCTGGTATTCCCCAAGACTGTATACAAATGCTTCCGTTTCATCGGTTTTATCTGTCATCCAGCCGTGGTTATAATCAGGTTTTGTGGAATTTCCAGAGGACCAATACCAAGGGCTCCAATTCACATTAAGGTTAATTAAATTTGTTTTAGTACTTGACGGGTTCCAAAGTTGCGTGTATGTGACACCGTTGGGGCTTCTGACTACGATTTTACAACCACGCATTGGTGTCGTATTGTCGCGGAGGAAAATATGTTGGAGGGTCGTTTGGTTCAACGAAAAATCAAGAACATCCCCGATTTGTACAGTTCCCCCCGTAACGTCGGTTGGCGTTGCAGTGGGATCTCGATGGAGATTCAGGATTCGGAGGTGAGCTTCCGGTTTCACGACAGTAAATGCAATTTCAGTAGGGTTCGTCTGACCGGGAGAGTTTAATCTCCACCATGTAGCCGAACCCGAAGCCACTGATGCAGTGAAATCATCCCCAACAATATTGAAGTTGTGGGGATCGAGACCGTCTAAACTAATTTGTCTTGTCGGAGGCGAAGAAAGATTAGACCCACTCCACCATCCAAGCCATGTTGTATTAGGATAATCAAGAGCCGCACTTACATCTAGCCCTTGCTCACCGAGGAGAACCACTCCTCCCTGGTTAACCACCTTCAGCTGTGCCGAAACCGGCATCGCCACTGCGAGAAGGGCGATACCTATCACTAACGAGAAGAGCACTTTGTGTCGAAGCTTCATTTTGCACCACCTTGATTGCATATAACAAGAGAGGTATCCCGGACGTCCACC
>JGI12104J13512_1000368_pt1 | contig 41509 bp, 36 predicted proteins | sample TerdegcTABiofilm_FD_13512 | JGI IMG/M metagenome (IMG submission 13512)
TGTCATAAGGGGGTCTCCTGGGGATTAAATATTTGGTATTATACCATACATATCAAGTAGTTACAAGATAATTAAGGGGAAAATACCGTGCAAAGGTCTCAATATATCCATTGGAACACTAAATGCAAGCCTTGTCCATCCCAGGGAGGTATTTAAAGAGGCAATATACCGATGCGCCTCATCTGTAATTATTGTCCATAATCATCCATCCGGGGACCCAGAGCCATCTCAAGAGGATGTAGAGATAACAAGGCGCCTCGTGGATGCTGGAAAAATCCTTGGTATAGAGGTTCTTGATCATGTTATATTGGGAAAAGACACGGCAAGAAGTGCATGGACAGAGAGAGATGTAAACAGAAAAGAAGGTTATTGTAGTCTAAAGGAAAAAGGGCTGATGTAAGTGTAGGTTATTTGATATTGTAGGTTCAGGGCTTGGGGGGGTGATTGAGAGGAATCCAATTATAATATCCTTTCTTGCAAAGATGGGGTATATGACACAGATTGGAACCGGGATAATTAGGTCAATTCGTCTGTTGAAGGAGCATTCAGGAAAAGAGCCAGAATTTGAGTAGAGAGGTCAGGAATTTATAGCAAGGGTATGGAGAAAATAATACTTGACGACAAAGTTTAACTTATAGAAATGAAGATTGTCGATGAGTCAAAGAGGGGTGGCTGAATATTTGATTGCCAGACCTTTCAAAACAAGGATTTAGTCTTTAGGGTGTCTCCAAATCATAATCCTTAAAGGTTTGACCTAAAAATTGAGTATATCATTATAATGTTTGCAAATTTCAAATTTTATGTAATAATTTATCCTAAATGATAATAATCAGATGGCTTTTAATGGCACTGGCTATCATGCTCCTTGGTTATTATCTTCCTGGCATATCTATAAGCGGTTTTTGGTCTGCCCTATGGGTGGCTCTTTTTCTAGGGATTGTCAATGCCATAATAAGACCTATCCTCATCCTCATAACACTTCCCATAAACATTTTGACGCTTGGGCTTTTCACCTTTGTAATAAATGCCTTACTTGTTATGCTTGCATCGACTGTGATTAAGGGTTTTTATGTTCAGGGTTTTCTCTATGCTGTGCTCTTTAGCTTGATCCTCTCGGTTATAAATTTTGTGTTAAATATATTTCTTAAATAAAATTAGATATGGATAAGCCTATTATATATCTTGATTTTAGTACATTAAAAACCCTTGCCCAGGGCCACATAAAGGATACGCTACCATACCATGGGGATCAGGATGCACTGAAAGAGGTGTGGAATGCCTTTAAGGATGAAAGGATAGGGCTTGTTACATCAGGACAGGATATGGAGATGGAGATAATAATGTGGCTTAACAATCAAGGGTGCTGTGTAACTGATACCCTTACACCGCTTGAGGCAATTGAGGAATTTGAGAGATGGGAAGGGTCTGATAGGGAGCAGACTCGATACTGGCGGAGGATATTTTTTTATTTCGAGCAGTTAAATTTTCTACCACAGATCTACGATGACCAGGGGGATTTTCTTGAAAACCTTATATCCCTATTTAGCCAACACCCTGATATAGCAGAACACACCCCCGATATCCTATCCTTTAGTGAGGATGAAACCAGGAGGATTCTAAGAGAATGCGCAGGGGTCTTAAAGTGTGTATTCCCTGAACAAAGCTGGCACGATCTAAGACATATTGATTACGCCATAAACTGGAAGGCACTGGGGCTTGCCCTGAATAATCTTAACATTGAGCCTGTCCTACACGGGGATGAGGGGGTAAAAATCAAAAGGCTCTTTGGTTTGTTAAACAGGGTCATAGGGTTGGGTAAAAAAAGTAGTAAAAATTTACCTATGGAGAAGGGGCATACAGATTTTATTATAGATATGGTCATGAAAAAATATTTTCATCCCCCGGTAAACAGCCATGTAAGACACATATCCAACTGTTTTTTTCATAACATAGATATCTTACTCACAACAGATTATAATCTTGTAGAAGGATTCAGCAAGATCAAAGAACGTTTTAATGAGGAGCATGGGCTTTTACTTAAAAAAATTGAGGTTGTCTCACCCCTGAAATTGAAAACAAGGATAGGGATTGACAAATTATCTTGACACCCACATAAAAATATTACAACATAAATAAACAATACAAATAAAGGAGGTTTTTATGAAGAGATTTTTGATTTTTGTTCTTGCACTTTTAATAGGTATTGCCTTTACAGCACCTGGTTTTGCCCAGTCAAAACCAGCGGCATCAGAGAAGGCGGCGCCGGAGAAGACAGCACCTGCAAAGACAGAATCAGCGGCGCCGGAGAAGGCGGAAAAACCAGAAGGCACTAAAGAGGCTGAAAAACCTAAACCAAAGACATTTCCAGGCTTTGTGGGGACCGTGGACAGGATTGAATCAGGTTTTCTTACACTGAAATACTCAAAGGGCATGATTACCTTTGATGTCAACAATGCAAAATTCAAGGGATATAAAAACGCGTCAGAGATAAAGGTAGGCGACAAGGTATCTGTAGCCCATGTTAAAGGTGTTATGACTGTGACAAAGATAGCTGGGGCAAAGCCAGCACCTGCAAAAAAAGTAAAGAAGGGCTTTAAAGATATCGACACCAACAACGACGGAAAGATCACAATAGAGGAGCTTACAATAGTTTTTGTAAATATAACACCAGAGGATTTTAAAAAGTTTGATAAGAATAATGATGGTGCCCTGGATGAAAAGGAGTTTAAGGCTATAAGATAGCATAAAAAAATGGTAGCAGATATAAGGCCCCTGTCTCTATATCATGATGAGATAGGGGTTTTTTATAGCTTTTTATGGCATGATATAAGGTCGCCATTACATTGATGGGAGGAAATTTGTATAATTTATTGCATATTCTGATAAATAGGTTTAAACTAAAAATAGCCTGATTACATAATGGTTTAATTTTGTATCTATAGGTGAATACAAGAAAGGAGGTTTCTATGAAGCGGCTTTATATATTATTTTTGTTTCTAGTCTTATTTCTTGTTTTCTCGGTACCAACCTATGCCCAGATAAGACCTGGTGCAATAACCCTTAGTCCCATATTCGGCGGATATACATTTGAGGGCAATCAGCACCTCAAAACAAGCCCTTTATATGGCATAAGGGGTGGGTATGACTTTACAAAAAACATAGGCGCTGAGATCCTATTCAATTATGTACCCTCTAAATATGAAACCATGGATGACAGAAGGACAAATGTTTATAACTACAGGGCAGAGTTATTGTATTATTTTATGCCAGATAAACAATTTGTCCCCTTTGTTGCCTTTGGTGCAGGTGGGACATCCATTGGTTATCCTGGAAATGAGAGTGATAAGACAAGGGCGGTAGTAGGTTATGGTGTTGGCCTTAAATATTTTTTATTTAAAAACATGGCACTAAGGGGTGATGTCCGTCATATAGTAACGGATAGTGTTTATAATAATCTTGAGTATACATTTGGCGTAACCTTCTATTTTGGTGGAAAGGAGCCTGTTGTTGCAGCAGCACCACCACCTCCGCCGCCTCCGCCACCACCCCAGATAGTTGATTCAGATGGCGATGGTGTTCCTGATGACCTCGATAAATGTCCTGATACACCAAAGGGATTTAAGGTGGATAAGGATGGATGCTGTCTTGATTCAGACGGTGATGGTGTCGATGACTGTCTCGACAAATGTCCTGATACACCAAAGGGATTTAAGGTGGATAAGGATGGATGCTGTCTTGATTCAGATGGCGATGGTGTCGATGACTGTCTCGACAAGTGCCCTGATACACCAAAGGGTGCAGAGGTTGACAAGGAGGGATGCCCCGTTGTCGTAGTGCCTAAGGCTGCACCTGCCATGACAGGCAAGGAAAAGGAGATTATGGAGAAGGGGAAGGTAAAGCTGAATGTCCTCTTTGATACCAATAAATGGAATATAAAACCAAAGTATCATAATGAACTCAAGGAATTTGCCGATGTCATGATAAAACACCCTGAACTCAAGGTAGTGGTGATAGAAGGACACACAGATAATGTTGGTGGCGCCCCATACAATATGAAGCTCTCTCAGAGAAGGGCAGACAGCATAAAAAAATACCTTGTAGAAAAGTTTGGCATTGACCCTAACCGCCTTAAGGCAAAAGGGTATGGATTGACAAGGCCTATTGCAAGCAATAAGACTGCCAAGGGAAGACAGGAAAATAGGCGTGTAGAGGCTGTGGTAGAGTATATGGTTAATCAATAGATAGATTAAACAGGGAAGGCTGTACCCTTGATAAGTGCAGCCTTCCCATGAATATATTACATATATATATCAGCAATAATTCAGGCTAGATATAACGGACAAGGAGCTATAAAGTTACATCTCTATATCCCTGTGGGCGATAAAGGGATTATCCCTCGCGTCCGCTTTCTGTTTGATTAGTTGTTTCCATTTCTATCTCTAACAATATCGAATGGTTTTATCAGTGCAAGACCTCAATGGGTTCGTATTTGGTCCCCTGGATGGCTGGATAGATACCGGCTGCCACGCCTACTGCTATACTTATGAGGATAGACAGGGATATATTCTCCACATGAAGCAAAAATGGGAATCCACCAAAATAGTCAATAATAACAGTAATAAGGCAGCCTGCCAGTATACCTGCTAAACCTCCTATTAAGGCAACTATCACTGACTCTGTGAGAAACTGAAGTATAATATCCTTTTTTTTTGAACCAACGACCCTCCTTATGCCTATCTCCATCTTTCTTTCTGAAACAGATAAAAGCATGATGGCAAAGATGCCAAGACCACCTATCAAGAAAGATACAATAGAGGCTATGACAGTAAGGACAGATACAAGCCTTATACCCTCTTCTCTTGTTCTTAGGATGTCATCCAGGGTGAATATGGAAAAATCATCCTTTTGCTCTTTTTTTAGATTGTGGAGACTCCTCATAAGATCACGGACCTTCTGTTTCATCCCAGAGAGATTTACGCCCTCTTTTGTCTGGATATAGGCGCCTTTTATGTAATCAATATTGCTGTATCTCCTCATAAAGGTATTAAGGGGGACATAAACCTGTAGGTCCTGGTCCTGTCCTGTAAAGTCCACACCCTTTTCCTCTATAACACCTATTATCTCTGTAGGCACCCTGTAGATGAGTATATATTTACCAATAGGGTCATCTGACATAAAGAGGTTTTCATATACCTTGAAACCTACCACAGCCCTCTTCTCCACATCTGTATTGTCCTTCTCAGTGAAGGATCTGCCCATCATAATATCTATGTTTCTCACGCTAAAGATATTGGATGTGGCGCCCATGATACTCACCTTTAGGGTATTATCCCCGTATCGGGCAGGATAGGTAGTATCATAAAACGGCACAACCTCCTTCACATCTGGAAGCCTCTCTTTTAAAATCCTCACGTCCTGAAGTTTTAAGGACGTTGATTCTGCAAACTGTCTTGCCCCTCTCCCTGTTACAAAAACAAGCCCCGACCTCAATATAACAAGATCTTTACCAAACCTGCTTATCTCATTATCTATCTTTAGCTTCATACCGCTGCTTATATTTCCAAAGGCAACCAGGCTCATCACAGCAAAGAGTATACCAAGGAGGGAGAGCAACATTCTTGCCTTATGGACAATGAGGTTCTGTATGGCAATCCTTAGATAGAAGTTTAAGGCATATATCATCCTCTTATAGCCTCTATGGGTTCTATCCTGCTTGCCTTAAGCGCAGGCTTGAGCCCTGATAGTGTTCCTGTGAGGCAGCTAAATAGCAGGGCAAAGACAACAACCTTAAAAGAAAACTCCATAGGTATATCAAAGAGCCTTTCAAAAATCCCTTGCAGGAGAAGATTTAATATTATGCCGCTTATTCCACCTAAAAATGTGATAAAAACAGATTCAAAAAGAAAGGAAAGGAGTATACCCTTTTTTGATGCCCCGTATGCCCTTCTTATGCCTATATCCTTTTTTCTCTCCTGTATGGTAAGATAGAAGAGATTGGCAAGGACAAATCCGCTTACCACAAGGGCAACAACAGAGGCTGTGCCAAGGAAAAGGAAAAGAGACCCTGAGATAACACTCATAAACTGAAGCATATCCCTTGAACTCCTTACAGTAAAATCATCCTGTTCCCCCTTTATCCCGTGATTTTTTCTCAATACCATTTTTATATCCTCAATAGTGGCATCTACATCCCTTGTTGTCTTGACCCTTAAGGCGCCTACATACCTCTTTTCATTTGCGAGTTTCGATGTTACAGTAGACAGGGGCATGACAACCCTGTCATCTATATGAGGACCGCCTGCAGCGCCTCCCTTTTCCTCAAGGACACCTATAACCCTTGTATGGAGTCTACCGATAACCATGGTCTTCCCCACTGCCTCCTCACCCCTAAACAACTCGTCATATACCTTATAGCCTATCACACAGACCGGCTCAACGTTCAGCACATCATCCCTCTTGAACACGGTCCCCATGTAGAGATTCCATTTATATGCATCAAAATAGTTCTCTGTAGAGCCTATGACATTTGTCTGCCATTTTCTGTCCCTATATCTCATTATAAGTCCCCTTACAGAATATGTCTTTGTTATGTCATATATACCCTCTACCCTTTCTATGGATTCAGCATCCCTGTAAGTCAATGTGATAACCCTCTCCCTTGCCATTCTCTGTCTCTCACTACCACTGAATATCATAATTGAATCTGGACCCAGCGCCTCAAATATCTCGTATGCCTTTTTATTTGCCCCATCTATTGTGGTGATAATAACGCAGATAGAGAGGATGCCGAGGGCAACCCCTGAAAGAGAAAATACAACCCTTGCCCTGTAGTAGAAGAGGATCTTAAAGGTCTCCTCTAAGAATTCCTTAATTTGCAGTATCTTCAGAGATGATCCCATCCTCAATCCTTACAAGCCTCTTGCCGAACTGGGCTAATTTGGGGTCATGGGTAACTACTATCACTGTCTTTCCATCGTTGTTCAGTATAGAGAAGAGTTCCATAATCTCATTACCTGTCTTGGAATCAAGGGCACCCGTTGGTTCATCGGCAAGGATAAGGTCAGGGTCATTGATAAGGGCGCGGGCTATGGCAACCCTCTGTTGCTCACCCCCTGAAAGCTGGGATGGTTTATTATGAATCCTCTCTGCAAGACCAAACCTTGCAAGTAACTGCCTTGCCTTGTCTCTGGGATGCCTGATATTTTTCTTTGAGTAGATTATGGGTATAAGAACATTCTCTATTGCATTGAGATATGGAAGGAGGAAAAAATGCTGGAAAACAAAGCCTATATGTTCATTCCTAAACATGGCAAGGGATTCATCATCCATGCCATTAACGCTCTTTCCCATGAAAAAATACTCACCCTCTGTCTGTTTGTCCAAAAGGCCTATTATATTCATGAGCGTAGTCTTGCCTGAGCCTGATACACCCATAAGTATTACAAGCTCGCCGGCTTTTATAGACAGATCAATCCCTTTGAGGATAGGCAACTCCCTCTCACCTATAAAATAGCTTTTTTTTATATCTTTAAGGGTTATCACTTCTTTGGACCTGAAGGGTTTTTCCTGACAACAGGGATTGTTATCTGCTCACCCTCCTTAAGACCAGAGATAATCTCTGTAAACCTGTCATCCCTTATCCCTGTCTCCACACCTCTTAGTAGTGTCTTGTCACCAGTTTTTACATAGACTACATTCTTTCCTTCCTCGAAACGGACAGCCCTATTGGGGACCACAAGGACATTTTTTTTCTCCCCAATGATTATCTTTGCGTGGCTTGTCATCTCGGGCCTCAGGAAATCAGTATCCTTTGGGTCTATTTTAACAATAGCAAGATAGTATACAATATTGTCCTTTATCTCTGGCTGAGGGTATATCATAGAGACAGTACCTGTGAAAATCTTTTCCCTGTAGGCATCCACCCAGTATTCCACCTTCATACCTTCTTTTACACGACCTATATCTGTCTCATCCACGTATATCCACATCTCAAGTTTCGTAGGGTCTATAACGGTTATAAGACTCACCGCTGAAAGCCCTGCCACAACAGTCTCTCCCTCCTGGGTTGTTACCTGCGATACATAACCCGATATGGGGGAATAGATCTTGTGATAGCTAAGGGAGACATCCATGCTGTTGAGTTTCTCGATTGCCTCTTTTATCTTTGCCTTTGATAACTCCACCTGCGCCCTTGCCACGTCTAGTTCCCTCTTTGCCTTATCTACATTATCCTTTGTGGTGAATTCCTTTTCAAGAAGCATTATCTCTCTTTCGTAGTTGACCTTATTATATGTGTATTGTGCCTCCTTTGCCTCAAGGTCCTTTTTCTGCTCCTCTATCTGGGCTATAAGGCTTCTTTTTTCAGCAAGCTTTTCCCTATCATCTATCTCTGCAATAAGTTCCCCTTTCTTAACATAATCTCCAACCTGATATTTAAGGCGCGTTAGAACACCGGTTGCCCGTGTTCCTACCTTTACTATGGCACCTACCTGGGATTTTATAATCCCTGTCTGTTCTGTAAAGTGGACTACCTCACCCCTTCCTACTGTATAGATCTCCTCGATTTTTGTGTTTGTCTTGGTTTTTCTTGCTATTACAAATGAGACTATGACGGCGAGGATGGCCATGCCGATTAAGCCAAAGATAACATATCTCTTTTTCTTTCCCATATTAATAATCGACAAGATAGGCAACCTTCTTTAGGTATGCCAGGGCATTGTTTGCCTGATAAAGGGAGGCAACGAGGTTCTCCCTTGCCCTTGCTAGATCTTTTTCCGCCTGTAGTAGTGTTAGAATATCACCCCTGCCAACCTTGTATTCGCCAAATGCCTGTTCAAAATTTGTATCAGCCTCTCTTAAAAGCTCACTGTAAAGTCTTATGTTTTCCATGCTCAGCTCATAATCTTTGTATGCCTTTGTTATCTCCAGCCTCACATTCCTCATTATCTCCTCCAGTCTGAATTTTGCAGCACTCACATCACTTGCTGCTGCCTTCATGTTATACAATCTCCCCACACCATCAAAAAGGGGGTATGTCAGGGTCAATCCAAAGGTATCCTGTCTGTTATTGGGGATGGTTGTTTTATCGAGTCTTGATTGCTGTAGTTCTGCATCTAACTTAGGATACCATTCACTCTTTTTTTCTTGATATACAGTATCAAGCCTCTCTATCTCCTTTAGCTGGTAATTAACATCAGGCCTTGACCTTAATGCCTTCTCCACAAGGCTGTCGATATTCTCCATTAAGCTTGGGCTTGCAAGATTGCCTTCCACATCCAGTTTGTCATCAGGGCCAAAGAGGAGTAGGGAGTTTAGGTCCTCAATCGCCTTCTCAAAATCCTTTTGGGCGTCAAATAGCTCTATCTTTGAGGATGAAAGCCTTACCTCTGATTGGAGCACATCACTTTTTTTGGCTACCCCTGCCTCATACCTTGCCTTTGTGAGCTCGAGGATTTTTTTGCTTGTCTCATATGCCTCTTTTCTCTTCTCTACGATGGATTTTTTCCCAAGGGCTGTAAAAAAGGCTGTTTTTATATTAAAGAGTATATCGTTTCTTACTGACTCAAGCTTGTCTTTTTCCCTCCCTACAACTGATATAGAACCCTGGCGCCTTGCAGACCTTTGGCCCCCATCATAGAGCCTGTAAGACAGAGAGGTAGTGGTATTGTAGATATCTTTACCCAGACCGCCTCTTGTCTCTGATGTTCTTGATGATGAGTCTGGACCTCCATGGAGATATCTTGTATATCCTGTTTGGATGTTTGCCTTTGGAAGATAGGGGTCCAGGGTGGAGTTGTATTGGTACTCTGAGCTTCTGATAGTCTCTTTCTGCTCTTTAATTGGAAGGGAGACCTCAAGACCTCTTTTTATCGCCTCGTCCAGTGTAATTGAATAAAGATTAGGTGTAAAAAGCAATAAAAGCAATAAAAGGGATATAATGATTTTCATTTGCCATTGAAAGAAAATGCCGAGGATCGGAATTGAACCAATGACACGCGGATTTTCAGTCCGCTGCTCTACCGACTGAGCTACCTCGGCATTGAGTTTATTTAAAACATAAGTAATTGTCTTATGTCAAGAGGAAATAATCTTTGTTATTGTCATGCGCCTCCCTTGTATGTATACTTAAGGGTCTATTTTATGGAGGATGATAAGTAGCGATGGACATGAGTAGATTCTTCAATCCTAAAAGCATTGTTGTCTTTGGCGTATCCGATATACCGACAAACCTGGGCAGGATTATAATAGGTAACCTTGAGCGTTTCAGTTTCCAGGGCAGCATCTACGCCATAGGGCCTTCAGGAGGTGTTGCAGGGGAAAGAAAAATATTTAAAAGCCTAAGCGACATACAAGAGGTTCCTGAACTGGCTGTAATCCTTGTACCATCTTTAAAGGTGCCTGCTATCCTTGATGAATGTGGTAAAAAGGGTATTGCCTACGCTATTATTGAATCCGGGGGGTTTACAGAATTCTCTTCTGATAGGGGGCTCCTTGAAGGGCAGATAAATGAGATAGCAGAAAGATATAAAATGGGCATAATAGGCCCGAACTGTTTCGGCGTTGTTAATATCAATAAGGGTGTGGTATTGCCATTTTTTATACTAAGCCCAGATTATATGAGGTCAGGCAGGGTCTCCCTTATATCCCAGAGTGGTGGTATATTCTATGATACATGTATGATAAGCTCCTGTGAGAATCTTGGTCTCGCAAAGGTTATAAGCATAGGCAACAAACTCGCAATAGATGAAAATACATGCCTTGAATACCTTATTGATGACCCTGATACAGGTGTAATAGGTCTGTATCTTGAACATTTTAGCAATGGTAGGAGGTTTATGGAGATTGTGTCATCCACCGAAAAACCTATTGTCCTCCTCAAGGCGAACAGGGGCGAGACAAGTCGCGAGATAGCCCGATTCCATACCGCGGCCCTTGCTGGTGACGATGATGTAGCAAGGGCAGCCATGAAACAGGCAGGGGTGATATTGGTTAAGAGTTTCCATGAGATGGTCGAGTGTCTAAAAGTCTTCTGTCTTGAAGGGATGAAGGGGGATAGACTTGCGGTCATATCCCGTTCAGGTGGGCACAGCGTCCTTGCAGCGGATAGCGTAGATAGATATGGCCTCAAACTTGCGAGATACTCGGATAGATTCCTTGATTTTGTAAGATCAAAAAAACTTAATGTTATAAGGGCAACTAATCCCCTTGATGTAGGGGATGTTTATGACCTAAGCCTATACACAGAGATCCTCGAGGAGGCACTTAAAGAGGATGATGGAGATGGTGTTGTATTTATAATTACCTATAGCTCGGAGACAGATGGCATAAAGGTCCAGGGATTTATAAGGGATGCAGCAGCGTTATCAAGGACATACAGAAAACCCGTTGCCCTCTCTGTCATAACCAACAAAGATGAGTGGTTTCCATCGAGGAATGCGGCTGATGTTCCTTTATTTTCTGACTGCGACATAGCCATATGGGCAATGTCAAAATCCCTTGAGCATACAAGGGCTATAGAAAAAAGAAGAATTTTAAAGGATAGCGCAAGAGCCACACAGACCATTCAAAGGGTTTCAAATGTCGAGAGACACCACCATCATTCTATTAATAGGCAAATAATAAACCAGGAAATGGATTCAGAGATGGCATCCCCTTCCCGTGTCTTTGAGATGCTTAAAGGTTATGGACTCCCTGTGGCAGAACAAAGGGTTGCACAAGATGTGGAGGAGGCTATAGCCCATGCCTCTCTAATTGGTTATCCAGTAGTTTTAAAAGATGCATCGCCCCATATACTCCACAGAACAGAAAGAAAAGGTGTGATTCTAAATATATGCAGTGAAAAAGAACTCCGTGAGGCGATCAAACATATGGGGGCGGGCCAATTTCTTATCCAGCCTATGTATCCACAGGGCATAGAGATTATCATCGGTGTAAGATATGATAGAGATTTTGGCCATGTGATCCTTGTGGGGTCAGGGGGGATATACTCTGAGTTGTTCAGGGATGTTTCGATGAGGATACTGCCTCTAAATGAGTATATAGCAGAAGAGATGTTAGAGGAGCTGAAGGCTAATAGGCTCCTCAAAGGATTCAGGGGCGCGCCCCCATCAGACAGAGATGTCCTTAAAAAGATAATGGTTGGGGTCTCAAAGATGGTGCTCGAAAACCCCTCTATAAAAGAGCTCGATATAAACCCTGTGATTGTCTATAAAGACGGTGAAGGGGCAGTAATTGTAGATGGAAAGATGAGACTATTTTTTTAATAAACTTTTCAGGGGATAGATAGGGATAAGATAACGGTTTTTTTCATTATTTTTTATTGACATTGACGTGGTTCACAGTTACATAATACATAGTTGAAGGGACATATCCAAGCAAACCATATGGATTAGGCCCTTGAGAATAAATTAATTTCATAGGAGGAAGAACACATGGAAGAAAAGCTTGCTAATGTTGGGCCACTTGGTCTTATGGGCTTTGGGATGACTACAGTTCTTTTAAACATCCACAATGCAGGTTTTTTTCCTTTAGGGTCGATGATCCTCGCAATGGGATTATGTTATGGAGGGCTTGCACAGATAATTGCAGGTATCCTTGAGTATAAAAAGGGCAATACCTTTGGCGTAACTGCCTTTACCTCATACGGGCTTTTCTGGTGGAGCCTTGTATTTATTTTGATTTTTAAAAACCTCCCAGGCACACCTGTGGCATATTTGGCCTGGTATTTCTTCATGTGGGGACTTTTTACATTTTTTATGTGGTTCGGCACCTTTGGTAAAAACAGGGCAATACAATTTGTTTTTTTGAGCCTTACTATATTATTTTGGCTCCTTGCCATAAGGGATTGGACAGGCAATTCAACTATAGGGATTATTGCAGGCTGGGAGGGTATTATATGCGGACTCTCTGCTATATATTTAGCAATGGCAGAGGTATTAAATGAGGTCCATGGTAGGGTCATATTGCCCATAGGTGAGATAAAAAGATAATAAAGAATCCAGATAAAGATTTAGCATATTTTTAAAAGGATAGAATAAGTTTAAAATCCAACGTTATATCAACAGCACAAATCCAATGAGAATATAGCAAGAAAGGTGCATAAATAGACCAAGGAGGGTTAATTGATGAAGGTCATAGCCATTAACGGAAGTCCAAGAAAGAAAGGGAATACCGCTACCATGCTTGAACACGCATTGAATGGTGCTGCCTCGAAGGGCGCTGAAACAAGGTTTTTCCACCTCTATGATCTTGACTATAAGGGTTGCAGAAGCTGTTTTGCCTGTAAGGAAAAGAATGGTAAGAGTTATGGTCGATGTGCAGCCAGAGACGAACTGACGCCAGTACTGGACGAAATCCGCGGGACCGACGCCCTTATTCTGGGTTCACCGATCTATTTCGGTGAAGTCACAGGTGAAATGCGGTCCTTCCTTGAGCGGCTTTTATTCCCCTACCTCGTCTATGAAGGAGAGGGTGGAACGCTTTTCCCTCGAAAGATTCGTACTGCCTGGGTTTATACAATGAATATCCCTGAAGATATGGTCAAGGAGATGAGCCTTGAGAGGGTGTTTCAATTCAACAAATTCCTCCTCGAAATGTTGCTCGGGCCATGTGAGTCTATCATGAGCTTCGACACCCTGCAGTTCGAGGACTATTCGAAATACGTAGCGGGAAGGTTTGACGCCAATGCAAAACGGAAGCGTCATGAGGAGGTCTTCCCTGAAGATTGTCTTAAGGCCTTCGAGCTGGGGGCAAGGCTGGTGGAGTGATGTAACGCTGTATTGGCTAACCTGCGCTATAAAATGTGAGCAATGTACACTTTCACCTAATCCAGACGGAGGATATAACAGTGAAGAATGTTATAATTAGACTATCCCTTTTTTTATTCTCTATTATGTTTTTGGTAGCCCCAGCCATGGCTGGTGAAGTCAATCTATCGGCAGCTACCAGCTTAAGAGATGCCCTCAATGAGCTTTCCAACACCTATGCAAAGGACAATCCCGGTGTTACCTTTGTGAAAAATTACGGTGCCTCTGGTGCCATAGCCAAACAGATTGAGAATGGGGCGCCAGCTGATCTTTTATTGTGGCAGGCAACATCCCTGGCATGACCCAGACTATCCCCCTGGCAATCTATGAATATGTGAGCTCACCAGGGGGCGACATGATGGCAATCTCCCTCTGTATTGTATCCATTACCATCTCGGTTCTGGTGCTCCTTTTCCACGAATGGCTGGGTAGACGCATGGTCAGAATTAAGGAGTTCAAAGACAAGGGAGGGGGAAATACCGTGCAAAGGTCTTGATTTGTTCTCTCGAACCTTGTAAATTTTACCAAAGAGGTGAGGATATGGATATTTTCATAAATGTTCCCTACAGAATGGTTTATAAAAACATAAAAAGGATATTTGAGCTTGAGGTAGGCGCTGAGATATACACTGAGAACAATCTTTTAGAGGACATCAGGGTGGAAGATGTTAAAGAGCTCGGCAGTTCCCTTCTTGATAGTGGTATTGAATGCACTGTCCACGCGCCTTTTATGGACCTGAGCCCCGGTGGCTACGACAGGGCTATAAAAAGGATATCCATTGACAAGATAAAGAAGGCTGTGGAGGTAGCACATCATCTCAACGCAAAAGGGGTTGTATGCCACCCTGGATATGATAGATGGCGTTTTGATGGCAATGAACAGTTGTGGCTTGATAGTAGTATCGAGACATGGAATGAGGTGCTCTCTGAGGCAGGCAGGGATATTGATATAATGCTTGAGAATATATTTGAGGAGACGCCATCAACCTTTTTAGCCCTCTTTGGATATTTTAGGGATAAAAATCTATATTTCTGTTTTGATACGGGTCATTTTAATCTGTTTTCTAAACAACCCCTTGAGGACTGGCTTATCCCATTAAAAAACAGGATGAGGGAGATGCATATCCACGATAATTATGGCAGTGCAGATGACCACCTTCCTCTGGGTTCAGGAACATTTCCCTTCAGGGAGCTTAAGGCATTTATCCGAAATAGTGGTGGCATAAGATTTACCTCAGAATGCCATAGCGAGGCACATGCCATAGAGAGCATAAAAAATCTCAAAGAGTTCTTGCAATAGTATAAAGATTGAAGATCACTATCTCACGCATATCCCAGATATTTTTCCTTATAATATTTGTCATTCTTTTTGTTATGACAGAATACAGGGGTAAGGATGAGATAGGTGTTGCTATAAACAGCTTTTTTAGGACAAATCCTCTTGTGGTTTTGAGTTTTATACTATCTGCAAAGACATTTGTTTTCATACTGGCTCCTGGTCTTTTGTTAATTATCTTTACTGCCCTGCTAGGCAGATTTTTCTGTGGCTGGATATGCCCCCTCGGGACGATTATTGATTTATTAACAGGGAAGATAAAAAAGACAGCACCCCTAAAACCTTTTAAAACAAAACTGAAATACTATATACTTCTCATACTCCTTACAACAGCACTGTTTAATGTAAATATCGTAGGCATATTTGACCCCATAGGAATCCTTGTGAGGCCGCTTACCTTTTTTATCTATCCTATTTTTGGCTGGACAATAAAAGCCGGCTGGGCAGGTCTATATAGTGCCATAGGAGACAAAAGGGATTATCTGGATTTTTTTTATAGATTTTTAAGTGATTATGCCCTCCCCTTCAGGGAGACATTCTATCCCCTTGCCTTTATTTCCTTTGCCTTCCTCCTTTTTATAATCCTTCTTGAGAGATACGAGACGAGAAACTGGTGTAGGAACCTCTGCCCCCTTGGGACACTTCTTGGCCTTTTGGGTAGATTATCTATATTCAGGAGGATACCAGGCAAACTCTGTGGTGACTGCGGCAGATGCAGAGACATTTGTCCCACAGGGTTTGATACAGATGCCCTTCAAGGGCAGGACTGTATTCTCTGTATGGACTGTCTTCTGAAATGTCAATTCAGACGCATAAATTTTTCATTAAAATGGGTAGGGAAATCAGGTGGACAGAGGGGTGAATCTGTGCCAATCTTTGAAAGAAGGATATTTCTTACAGGGATTCTGTCTGGCCTTGCACTATCGAGGATGTTTGCCTTCAGGGTGCCGCAAAAAAACGAGAGGCTTCTTAGACCCCCTGGTGTCCAGGGCGAGGAGGTGTTTCTAAAAAGGTGTGTCCGATGTGGCGAATGTATGAAGGTATGTCTTAAAAATGCCCTATATCCCTCATGGTTTCAGTGGGGTATATACAGTCTTTTTACACCTGTTCTTATCCCTAGGATGGGTTATTGTGAATATAATTGTAATCTCTGCGGACAGGTATGTCCTACAGGTGCCATACCGAATCTACCCCTCCAACAGAAAAAAAAGAGTGTTATAGGGCTTGCGGTGATAGATAAAAACCACTGTCTCCCCTACGCAAAGAGGGTTAACTGTATAGTCTGCGAGGAACACTGCCCCATCCCTGAAAAAGCCATAAGATTTGAGGAGGTTATAGAGAGGGATTATAAAGGAAGGGCAGTAAGGCTCAAAAGACCCTATATAATAGAGGATCTCTGCACAGGCTGTGGTATATGTGAAAATAAATGCCCCCTTGAGGGAAAATCAGCCATAGAGGTCTTTTCAAAATGGAATCAACAGTCCAGGAGATAGGGAGCGATAATAGTCCTGATAGGGTTTTCTTTCCGTTAATGTTTTTTCTGTAGGGTTTTAAATAACAAAATATCGAGACATTAGCAAAGGAGGCAGATGGCACCAAAACAATCTTTTTAGTAGGAAATTTGTATAACTATTTGTATAACTATAAGACAGGAACTACTAAAATTTTAAATATCAAGGAGGATCCTTTAGATGAAAAAATTTTTTAGATCTTTTAGGTCTGCTTTAATGCTCCTAATACTGGTTGCACATGTGCTGATTGGTTGCGGCGGTGGCGTTATGTATTGGTATCATCCAAGTAAGGATATCCAGTCAGTTAAAAATGACAAATATGAGTGCGAATCTGCAGCCGCTAGATATAGTGCTGATATGGGAAAGGCAGGGAAAGAGGATATTGTAAACAAGAGGTTCAAGGAGTGCATGGAATTGAAAGGATATATATATACTGAGGAGAGCAGTATACCAAAAGGGGCAAGCAAAATAGAATAGAGACTCTAAAGAAGGTTTTCGCATTATTTTTTCATAAACCATTTGAAGAGAAGAGCCCTATAGCAGGCGGACCAGATCTATGTTGTCTTCTTAACTGTTTAGACATCTTTTGGTTGAGATTGAGGATTATTAATTAAGTGGATTAGATACTGGATGCCTGCTTTACATCTTTATATCTGGCAGGGAGATAATCTTTATCTTATCCTTTTCACCCCTTATGATCTTGATATCAGATTTTTTTATACAAAAGACCTCTGACAAAAAATCTGTAAGCTCTTTATTTGCCTTGCCTTCTATAGGCTGGGAGGTAAGCCTGACCTTAAAATAGTTATTCTCTTTTTTAATCTCCCTCTTTTTTGCGTTTGTTATTACCCTTACCTCGATGTTCATCACCTTGAATTATACATTTTTCTTTACAAAAAAGGCTATATCATAATATAAAATTCATGATGAAGATTAAGGATAGACATTTTTTTATATATCATCTCTTGATGTTATCGATCTTTCTTACTGTTTTTTTTCTAACAAACACATCTGCCAGTGCCCAGGCAGATGAAAAAAAGGGTCTTCTTACGTCTTTTGGAAATGGCAAGATAATAGTAAGATTATATGCAGATTATTTCTGCGGTCCCTGTAGTCTCTTGGAGCCTAAATTAGAGGGGATTGTAGAAAGGCTTGTTAAAAAAAATATAGTGAATCTGACCTTTATAGATGTGCCTTTCTATAAACACTCCTCTCTGTATGTAAGGTATTTTTTATATGCCCTCAACGAAAAAAAGACCCTTGAGCATACTTTCAAGGTGAGAACTGTTCTTTTTAATGCTGCAAAGGAGAAGATAACAGAGCCCTCTGCCCTGGAAGACTACCTTAATAAAAATGATATTAAGATAAAACCTTTTGATACAAGGCATGTATACGATGTCTTTGAGAGGTATATGAACAAAGAGGATAAGATAAATGCAACACCCTCCTGTGTAATTCTGAAGGGAGATAAGAAAGAGACCTATAAAGGGGCTGCGGAAATACTTAAGTCTCTTGAGAGCCTTGAATAGATTATCCTGAATAGATAATAATCTCCATTTGTTATGATTATAGAAAAGATAATAACACATATTGCCCGCAAAAAAAATTCGGATTATCTGAGATTTACCCCTTCAGACAGCATGCCTGTCCCATACAGGGACAGCGATATTCCAATGCTTTTATATATCCATATCCCCTTCTGTGAAGAACTATGCCCATACTGTTCCTTCAACAGGGTGGTTTTCAGAGAGGGTCTTGCAAGGCAGTATTTTGATGCACTGAGAAAAGAGATTGCTATATATAGGGACCTTAACTACAACTTTGAGGCACTTTATGCAGGTGGGGGCACCCCGACCATACTCATCGATGAGCTTGGAAAAACACTAGACCTTGCAAGAAGATTGTTTAACCTCCGAGAGATATCTGTTGAGACCAACCCTAATCATCTGACCCCTTTTAATATAAAGAGCCTTAAAGATATGGGGATAAATCGATTATCCGTTGGGGTTCAGAGCTTTGATGATAGACTACTTAAGATGGTAGAGCGGTATCACAAATACGGAAGCGGTGGAGATATAAAAGATAGGTTAAGACACGCCCAGGGCTACTTTGATACCCTCAATGTGGACATGATATTTAATTTTCCCACCCAAACCATGGAGATACTGGAATCAGACCTCCAAACACTTATAGAACTGGGTATTGACCAGATAACTTATTATCCCCTTATGGTCTCAACATCAACAAGGGATGTTATGAAAAAGAAGATGGGGGAGGTAGATTACAATAGAGGCAATACAATGTATCTGAAGATATTAGAGATGCTATCGGAGCGATACACTGCCTCTACGGCCTGGTGCTTTTCAAAGAATAGATCCCTTATTGATGAGTATGTTGTAAATTTTGATGAGTATGCAGGGGCAGGCAGTGGCTCAATAGGTTATCTCAATGGCTGTGCCTATGCCAATACATTTGATATAGACCTTTATATCTCCCAGATAAATAAGGGTGTCTTACCTGTCATGGCAAAAAGGGAGTTTACCGTGAAAGAACGGTTGAGCTATAATTTTCTTATGAAGCTCTTTGGCCTGAGCCTTGACCTCGAAAGGTTTTCCGAAGGAAATAAGGTTAATATCTACAGGCATCTATTTACAGAGATTATGTTTTTCTATCTCACAGGGGCATTGAAAAGAGATGGCAATACCCTCTATCTTACAAAAAAGGGCCAGTATTACTGGGTTATAATGATGAGAGAATTTTTTATCGGTGTGAACAATTTCAGAGATTACTGCCGTTCCATGCTTAATGGTGGTTGATTGACCTGGGGTGCAGTCTTTTTTTGCAGCCTCATCTTGCTTACTAAAGAATAATTTTTCTTGTATTGTGTTTTTTAATCATGATATCCTCTCCAATAGGCCTATGGAATTTTCCCTGTGATACATTCATTGAGAAATTTTTACCATGTGGAGGACTTGAAACTACCTTAAAATATGAGAAAATGGTTTATATTAGGGGTGTTACGAGAGGCTTATTTTAATAAAAATTTTAATTTTTTACCATGTTGCTTGTCAACCTATTAAAGGAACACAGGGATATTATTATTGATATCTGGGTTAAAAGACTTCATACAGAGGTAAGCCCTAGATACTCAGCCCTGCCTATAGAAAATCTCTATAAAACTGTAACAAGGGTTGCGGATGCAAATTTTGAGGCCATTGCAAAAAATGATTTCAACCCTTTAGATAAGACAATCAAATGGATAGCAGACCTAAGGTCCCGCTCAGGCTTTTCATTAACAGATATTCAGAAGGCATTCGAACTCTATAGAACTGTTTTGATCGATCTGTTTAGTAAGGAATTAAGGACAAATGAGGGCTTCTATGCCGTAAAAAAATTAAATGATATTTTAGCCTATACAGTAGACAAGTTCAGCGATTATTATCAGGCTCTACATGAGGCCGAGATAAAAGAATATGCGAGCATGCTGGAAAAAAAGGTGGCGGAAAGAACAAGGCAGCTTACCGAATCAGAGAAAAAATACAGGATGCTGGTGGAAAAAATCAGAGATGGATATTTTGTGAATCAAGATGGTGTAATAGTGTTTGCAAACAAGGCATACTGTAAAATGCATGGGTACACAAAAAAAGAGACGATAGGTAAAAAATATCTTGAGTTTGTCTCCCCCCAGTCGATCGAAGAGGTAAAAGCTATATACGATAAAAGGGTTGCAAAAGGTATTTCAAAACACCAGTATGTATATTACCGCTTAACAAAAAAAGGTGAATCATTACCTACTGAAAATACTGTTACACTTGCAAACTATGAAGGTAAGATTGCAGCCATAGGGATCTGTCGTGATATAACGGAAAGGGTAGAAATGGAAAAGAGGATGCGTGAGGCAGAAAGCCTTGCACGTATTGGCCATCTTACCACATCCCTCGCCCATGAGATAAGGAATCCCCTTTCCTCAGCAAAGATGAGCATCCAGATGATTTTAAAAAACAATGATATCCAGGGAACAGATAGGAGGAGGCTTGAGATTCTCTCCCAGCAGGTCTTAAGATTGGACAAGATAGTAACAGAAATGCTCGATTTTGCGAAACCAATAAAGTTTGAATTTACACAAGAGTACTTTCCTGATTTAATAGATAATTGTCTTGAGGTGATAGATGCAAGGATAAGGGAAAAAGATATAATAGTCAAAAAGGTCTATGGTAAGTATATACCCTATATTATGGTCGATAGGGATAAGATGGAACAGGCAATAATTAATCTCCTTTTAAACTCTGTAGATGCTGTAGATGTCCATGGCAGGATATGGATAATCATAAAGGAGATGAAACAACAAAAAACCTTAGACCTCTCCATAAAAGATAATGGCTGTGGTATATCTGAAGATGATATGCCCTACATTTTTGACCCCTATTTCAGCAAAAAATTAAAAGGCACAGGGCTTGGTCTTGCAAACGCAAAACGGATAATTGAGGCCCATAAGGCAACAATAAAGGCTAATCCAGAAAAAAAAGGTGGTATGTGTTTTACAATCTCTTTTCCTATTGTTTCAAAAAATAAACTAACAGGATTAGTAGAAAAGGATAATGATAAAGCCAAGAATTCTTATTGTTGATGATGAACCCACCTCCCGTGAACTTTTGGAGGGTTACCTCTCTAAAAAGGGTTACGGCATTGAATGTGCAAAGGATGGGAGAGAATGTCTTGAAAAGATTAATTATTTCTCACCAGATATAGTTATTCTTGATGTGAGATTGCCAGACATAGATGGGCTTACGATACTCGAATCCTTAAAAACACAGGAAAATTCACCATACATAATAATAATCACTGCATTTCATGATATGTCAACTACGATAAAGGCAATAAGACTAGGTGCATTTGAGTATATTCCAAAGCCCATAGATGTGGATGAGCTTGAACAGGCAATTGAGAGGGCTAATGAACTTATAAAACTAAGACATAGGTCAGATAATATTTCTACAATAACAGAGAAAGAATTCCAGAAGAACGAGATAATTGGCAAAACCAAAGAGATGAATGAGATATTTAAGACCATAGGGATCTTGTCAACAAACAGGATCAATGTCCTGATTGAAGGGGAAACAGGCACAGGAAAGGAACTGGTGGCAAAGGCAATCCACTTTTACAGTTCTTATAAGGAAAAGCCCTTTGTGGCAATAAACTGTTCAGCCATTGTGGAAAACCTTCTTGAGAGCGAATTATTCGGTCATGAAAAGGGTGCCTTTACTGGTGCAATATCCTCAAAAAAAGGTCTGCTTGAGATTGCTGAAGATGGAACCGTATTTTTAGATGAGATTGGCGATATGCCCATTGAGTTACAGGCAAAGTTGCTTAGGGTATTACAGGAAAGAGAATTCCAACATGTAGGGGGCTCAAAGACTATAAAATTGAATGCCAGAATCATTGCAGCAACGAATAAAGACCTTTTGAGTATGGTCAGAGAGGGTAAATTCCGTGAGGACCTATACTTTAGACTAAGCGTGGCAACCATAAAGATGCCCCCACTCAGAGAAAGAAAGGATGATATCCCCCTTATTGTAAAGTATCTGATCAAAAAAATAAATGCTGAAATAGGTAATAAAATCAAACAGGTAGAAGAAAAGGCAATGGACAGGCTGCTTACATATCCCTGGCCTGGCAATATAAGGGAGCTTGAGAATGTTCTGACAAAGGCTGCGATACAAACAAAGGGAGATACAATTCTTGATAAAGTAATTGAAACCCTTTTAAATAATCCTAATGGATTACATAAAATAAAATCTACAGAAAGCCAAGAAGAGGTACCATCTGGGGTTGAGACAGAGAAGGACAGGATTTTAAAGGCATTAAATGAAGCAAAATGGCATTATGGACAGGCATGTGAAATCCTCGGCATATCAAGACCAACCTTAAATAAAAAGATGCGGTGCTACGGGATCCAATCAAAACCTCGTCAATAGGATTAAAATTTCAATTTTTTAAAATCTTTCAATTTTTTAAAATCTTTAAAATCTTTTTTATCTGCTAATCATAGCCCAGTTTTTTTATAACTCATTAAAAAAACAATATATTTTGTTTTAAATTATTTTGGCATGGTTTTTGATTTAACATATATAGCTTCAAAAAAAATTTTAGGAGGTTGGCAATGAACAACAATATAAATAAAACAGAGGTTTTTAATATTGCCTCGGAATTGCTTGATCAAAATGCAATATACCGCAAAGATAAGGTGGCAATATACTGGGGGAACAAAAAGGTTACATACGGTGAACTCCTTGAAAATGTGAATAAGTTTGCAAACATACTGGCTGAGTTAAATATATCCCCAAGAGAGAGGGTGGTTATTCACCTCCCTGATTCACCCATGTTTTTTTATGCCTTTCTTGGAAGTATTAAGTATGGGGCATGGCCGGTGCCTGTAAATACCATGCTCAATGTGGAAGATTATGAGTACCTTTTAACTGATAGTGAGGCAAGGGTGCTCGTTACTGAGAGGGACAGCAAGGCTGCAAAGGCAAAGGTTAACCACCTGTGCTATAAATTATACGCCGACGACTTTTTACCTTATTATCTCCAGAAGGCCTCGAGCGAGGCAAATACCTATCCCTCTAAAAAAGAAGATATTGCATTCTGGCTCTATAGTTCGGGCAGCACTGGAAAACCAAAGGGCGTTCCCCACAGGCATATAGACATGGCATTTTCAGCAGACCATTATGCAGCATCGATCTTAAATTTAACACAAAACGATATATGTTTTTCTGTAAGTAAGCTGTTTTTCGCCTATGGTCTAGGGAACGGCCTTGCATTTCCATTAAGGCATGGTGCATCAGTTGTGCTTCTCTCGCAACCGCCAAGCCCTGACAATGTCATTGAAACAGTTAAAACATATAAACCCACAGTGTTCTTTGGTGTCCCTACCCAGTATAACTCTGTTCTTAAAAAATTAGGGGGCACAAAAGAGAATCCTTTTGAATCTGTGAGGATTTGCACATCTGCAGGTGAGGCATTGCCGCCTGAGATATTTAAAAAATGGAAAGACAAGACAGGCCTTGAGATACTGGACGGTATAGGTTCAACAGAGGCATTCCATATCTTTATATCCAACAGGGCTGGGGATGTAAAACCAGGATTTTCAGGTAGGGTTGTTCCAGGCTATGAGGCAAAGGTTATAGACGAAGACGGCAACGAGGTTCCAGACGGAGAGGCAGGACATCTTGTAATCAGGGGTGAAAGTGTAACAAGGGGATATTGGAATAGACCAAAAGATAATCAAGAGAAGTTTCTCGAAGGTGGATGGTTCAAGACAGGAGATATGTATTCAGTTATAGATGGCTATTTTGTCTATCAAGGCAGGGGGGATGATATGCTGAAGGTGGGCGGAATATGGGTTTCCCCTGTGGAGATCGAGAATGTTCTTGTTCAGCACCCTGCAGTTAATGAGGCCGCTGTTGTTGGTCATGAGGTTGAAGGACTGGTAAAAACATTCGGTTATATATCCCTTAATGAGGATTTTAGAGATCGCTCTGAAAAAGATTCCTTGACAACGGAGATACTTCAGTTTGTAAGCGAAAGACTACCAAAGTATAAATGGTTAAGGGATGTCTATGTGGTGGAGGAACTGCCGAAGACAGCAACCGGCAAGATCCAGCGTTTTAAGCTGAGAAAATAAATAAAACAAAGGGAGGTTAACCATGAATACTCAGTTTATAGTCAACAAAGATTTTAGAGATGATGAGAGATTAAGCGAACTTTTAAACACGACCATCGAAAGGCTTCCTCAGTATAAGTGGCTATTACAGAATGAAGAAAAGCATAATAACAACAATGAATTAATGTAAAAAAACTAAAATAAAGGAGGGTTATATGAAAAAGCATTGGAAAGAAATAATAGTTTATATCTGTGCAGCCATACTTCTGGTCATACGGGTTGATTTCTGGTGGTGGGGTAAAAAGATATACCCTATTATCCTTGGGTGGTTAACTGTGCCCATGATTTATCAGTTTTTTATATGGCTTGCAGGTTATGTCCTCGTATCGTATATATGCATTGCGCTATGGGATAAAGACCCAGATGAAGTATAAGGGGAGGTGAATAATAATGACCCAGACAATACAGATCATATCAATAATCGGTTTATACATGATATTCTGCATGATCCTTGGTATAAGGAGCTTTAGAAGAGGGGCAAGCGCATCAGACTATCTTATGGCAAGCAGGGAATTTAAATTTTTTATATTATTTAGCGCAGTCTTCGGTGCCAACATATCGGCTGTGACCTTAATAGGAATACCAGGCACGGCATATCATGTTGGTTGGATAACATGGGCATATTTTGGGACTGCATGGGCATGGCTTTCACCCCTTTTATTTTATACAATAGGAAACAGAAGCTGGGCTCTTGGAAAGAAATATGACATCGCAACAATCTCTGAGCTTCTGGGAAAAAGATGGGAAAGCAAAGCCCTTCAGTATATATCAGCAATGTTTTTGCTGTTTTACCTGATTCCATACCTAATGGTAGGTGTAATTGGCGGAGGCAGAACGTTTGATGGGCTTACCAATGGGACGATTCCATACTGGGCAGGTGCCCTTATTATTACACTTGTTGTATGTTTTTATGTGTTTCTTGGGGGAATGAGAGGCGCTGCCTGGGTCAATGCCCTCCAGACTTTTATATTTCTCTTAGGGGGGGTTGTCATATTCTTTGTCATTGCCTATTCACTCGGTGGTTTTAGCTTTGTAACAAACACTATTGCAGATAAATATCCAGAATTATTAGATAGATCCAGGATGTCATGGCAGAAATTTTTTAGCTATGGCATCATAGTCTCCTTAGCGGTTCCTGTCTTTCCAAATGTCTACAGCAGGCTACTTACAGGAAAGAGGCCATCTGAGCTCAGGAAAACCGCCATACTTTATCCTGCAGCGGGATTTCTAATATTTGTCCTTATGGGATACGCCGGTATGTGGGGTCGCATACCCATCCCTGGACTTAAAGGCGCCGCATCTGACGGCATCTTGCCCATACTTCTTGTAAAATATGCCCCAGCATGGATGGCAGGTATTTTAGGGACTGCCATTTTCTCAGCGCTCATGTCAACCCTTGATAGCCAGCTTATTGCAATTGGCCAGATCTTCCTTAAAGATATAATAATGCCCTTAAGAAAAAGTGGAACCCTAAGGCAAAATGATGCCGTAATAGGCAGAGCCCTTGTCATCCTCTTTGCCATAGTTGCTTTTATAGGCGCCCTTATACAGCCAAAAGGCATTGTCAATATCATTGAATGGAGTTTTGGTGGATTTGCCTGTATGTTTATGCCGGTTGTAGCAGCCCTCTATTGGAAACGTTGTGGAAAGATTGCAGTTTTTGGCTCTATCATTGTTTCTCAATTACTATCCATTGGCCTTCCCCTTGGGATAGTTCCTCAATCAATGCTTTTTGGGATGCTGCCGGCCTTTTGGGCAATGGTGGGTGGTTTTATTACCCTTGTTGTCCTTGCCTTCATCACCCCAAGGCAGGATAAAGAATTTGCAAAAGACTTCTTCTCAGCATTTATGCCAAAACCAGCCTATAACCCCGCGTGATAACCCTCCCCATAAAGGTTATCGCAAAACATAGTGCCCCCATAACATGCCCCGAATCTAGATTCGGGGCATCCTCCGTCTGATATCTATTCATCCTCATTGTATTTAGCCTGTCTAATCTGGATTGCCTTTTTGATATCATTTTGCGCCTCTTCTGTTTTACCGATTTGTTTGAATAACTGGGCCCTCAAAAAATAGGCATCTACCATTTCAGGTGCCAGTTCTATTGCCTTTGTAAGGTCTTTTATTGCCATTTCACTATACCCAAGGCTACCCAATGCCCTTCCCCGTCTGAAATAGACTTCGGGATATTCTGGATGCAGTTTTATAAAGACATTGTAGTCATTTATTGCCTCCTGAAATTTTCCCGTCTCTATATACGCATCCCCCCTAATTACCCTAACCCATACTAACGTGGGTCTTAGTTCAAGAAGCCTTGTATAATCCTTGATTGCATCACTGTATCTATTTGTTTGCATAAAGACTGCTGCACGCCTGCCATATAGGGCAGGGTCATCAGGCTTTAATTTTATTGCAGTTGTGTAATCTGCTATCTCATTTTTGAGATCACCGATTCTGGCGTATGCATCAGCCCTCATCAAATAGATGTCTGGTCTCTCTGGCTCGAGTTTTATTGCCCTGGAATAATATTCTATCGCCTCTTCCACCTTACCTTTCTGCAAGAGCGCCTTTCCCAACTCTATTAATAAATCAGTAAATTCTGGATCAAGCCTTGCAGCCTTTAAAAAATTATCTATTGCCTGGTCTAGATCCCCCTTCTCAAAAAAGGCACTTCCTTTTTGATAGTATACCCTTGCAAAATCAGGATTTCTAAATGGTTCCATAATAATACACTAATGTTTCTATCTCAGCCCTGCCTTTTATATATAACTTTTAACTGCTACCTAATTAGCCTTTTACAGCAGACATATTTTTTATCTATGTGGACCCTATCCCTATGTGAGGGATAGGGTATTTTATATCGCCATAGAAATAATGTTTAATCAAGGGTTTCTCTTCACAAAACACATTAAAAAAGATGCCACAAGGGAGGCCACAAAGGCGGTTATAAAGGGAATAAAAAAGGAGCCTGTAATATCCCTTATCTGACCACCTATCCTGTTTGCAGCTATTGCGCCTGAACCATAGAAGATAGTGAGGGCGCCTATCACTGTGCCCATCATCTCTTTCTTAAAGTAATCACCACCTGCTGCCCCATACATGGGAAATGTGGCACCAAAAAAGGCACCAAGACAACCTATACTTATATAAAGCCATGCCACATTAGGACCAGCAAGGATTATACTCAAGATGCATAGACCAACGCATGCATTGGATAGTATCAGGGTCATACGTCTTCCAATGTAGTCAGATGCCATGGGGATTGTAAGGACACCCACAATCTGTCCTACCCCATGGATAGTTGCAAGGAGCGATGCCTTTGCGTAAGGTAACCCAAGTTCATACCTCGCATAATCTACCATAAACGTTAAAAGCATATACAGGGAGGCCGCGATGAGAAAGTATGAGAATCCTAAAAACCAGAAATTAGAGATGCCAAGCATCTCTGAAAACCTTATCTTTTGAGCCTTTGGGAGAGAGGGTGTCTGTTGCTGATTCATGACATTGATCTCACCACCCCATGGCAGCAAACCCTTATCCTCTGGCTTACTTCTTAAAAGCAGGGCATTCACAACCACCATAAAAAACGCTGCAATCCCAAGGATATACCAGCAATAACGCCAATCCCTCCAGGCAATTATTGCAGGATAGAATCTGCCCATAGTGGCAAAGCCAAGCCCAAAGCCAGTGGAGAGGATACCCAGTGCCATACCTTTTTTCCTTACATCAAACCATCTCTGGACAAGGGTGATAATGGGTGTCCACATGGCAGCCCCACCCATACCAGCTATCCCATAGAAGATACACGCCTGCCAAAAACCCTGGGCTGTCCCCATAAGTACTGTACCGATACCCAGTATTATACAAAAAAACGATATTACCTTTCTTGCCCCAAGACGGTCAGTGAGATAACCTGTAAAGAGTGAAAAGAGGATATAGACGAAAAAATATGCATTAAAGATATCCCCGGCCTGTCTTCTTGTAAAACCCATTGTTCTTATCATCTCAGGGAGAAGGACACTATAGCCGAGTCTTATGCCATAATTTATATAGAGATCTACAAAGCATACGGCAAGGACAATCCAAGCCCAATGGATACCCCTACTTTCTACCTTTTCATCTCCTATCATAACTAACCCTCCTTTTCTAATGAAGTTTGTCAAACATATTATTACAATCTGTTAAAGTTCTTTCTTGTTGTGGTGGCCTCCAGCCTTTTGATATCCCCTTTACCTAACCTCAATATCAGGCTCGTCATCAATGATTGCGATAAGCTTATTCATATAGGCTCTCAATACATCATTCTGGTTGATTATATAATATTTTCTTTTTTTTTAAATGATTTTTAGTTAAAAAATTGTTAGCTATTTAAAATAGGCATTGCTACAAACTGGTTTTAAGGATTGGACTGATGCAATGCATCTGGATAAGAATAGTCAGGGTATGTTCACCTCCACTAAAAAAAATGTCTGTAACCCACCCATACCGGCCTGCCTTTATCACCTCTTTTGTCGTTGCGTCCATACCGATGACCATATCAGGAGTTACAGTGTCACCCATACGCAGCCAGTACCTGCTCGCACCAATCTTAAACTCTATCTGCCTTTTATCAAGGTCTTCTTTCAAGCTCTATCCTTTTAAACGGCAATCCACTTACATGACCTATTTTTTATGTTATTAGACAAAAATAGATATCTTTGTGCAAACGCTTTTGTAATAAATATCCATTATAAGAGGGTATGGTAACACATAGTGTATGGCAGGGATGTAAAATAATTTAACACTTAACAAAAAAACTAATAGTCACAGCATATTAGATAATATTTAGATTATTAATTGTTAATTTTTTTAACACCTCTATAAGGAGACCATTTAGCCTCAAAATTGACTATCTTATTGGAATAACTACATAAATATATTTTGGCACAATTTTTGCTTATAGTTTTGGTATATGTGCAAATATTCACAATAGGTAAAAAGGAAAGGAGGAAACACAATGAATAAAAATGTATTATTAATCGATGACGAAGCAGGATTCAGGCGGAATGTATCTGTTGGACTTATGCAGCAGGGATACTATACTGAGCCATGTGAGAGTGGTATGAAGGGGCTTGAGACATTAGAAACCCTGATGGAGAGGAAGATGCCTCTGAAATGTGCCATAGTAGATATAAGACTTCCAGATATAGATGGCCTTAAGCTTCTAAAGGTCATCAAATCAAACTATCCGGATCTTCCTGTAATCTTGATAACAGGATATGGGAATGATACCGTGGCAGAGGAGGCAAAGAGTCAGAAGGTGGAGGCTTATCTTGAAAAACCTTTTAGTGTCGAGGAGTTGGCTAAGGTTATAGAGTCAATCCCAGCAGAAGAACAAAAGGTAGAAAGAGAGACCGAGGCTACAACACCACAACCTGTTCCAGCACAGTCCAAAACAGCCTATGCCCTTGTTGCACTCGAGAAAGGCGCTAATCTGCTGAGCGTCTACAGGGCCCTCTACTTCCATGGAAACGTGGTCTATTGCGATGCCATCCGTGGCGATTATGATCTGGTTCTCTTACTTCAGGCAGAGACAGTGGAAGGGATAACAGAGATAGTAGAGAATGAGATCAAAAAGGTCCCCGGGGTTGCTGATGTAACGCTCCTGACTGTTGAAGTTCCCACGTTTGGTGAAAATGTTCACAGGCTAATCAACTCTGTTGACAGGGCACTAGGGCGTGATAAAGAGGCAGGGGATGTTAATGTGGGACAGATGGCGCGTGTAAGGACATCTTCATATGTGGTAATAGAGATAGAGAAGGAGAAGCTTGAGGCTATTTATCCTGCCCTTTACTTCAATGACCAGGTGGTCTATTGCGATTACACAGTTGGGAAGTATGATATTGTTCTTCTTATGAAAGGTACCAGCTTTAGCGAGATAGAGAATACCATCAAGACAAAATTCAAACCCATGGATGGTGTCCTCAGGATTAAGCAGTGGCCTGTTTTGACACTCTTTGAGACATAGGAAGCGATGATATGAGGTCATATAAACACAAAACTCTATTAGCTCAGTATATAGGGAGGAAAGATGTTACAGACAGAGTTACCGATAGAAAGGATAAAGTTAGAAGAGCCTAAACAAGGGTTTTCAGAATTCAAGATTGAATTATGGAAATATCAAGGAGAGGAGGGGGCACTCATCCCTCTCCTCCAGTCTGCTCAGGAGACATACGGTTATATCCCAGAATCGGCGATTGATTATATTAGTGAAGTGGTTGGCATACCAGCAGCAGAGATCTATGGTGTGATTACATTCTATTCCCAGTTTCGCTTGAGACCTATGGGGAAGAATATCATCAAGGCCTGTGATGGAACAGCCTGTCATGTGAATGGTTCTACTGCCATAATTAAGGCTATAGAGAACGAACTCCAGATAACCAATAATGAGACCACGGAGGATGGCCTTTTTACACTCCAGAAGGTGGCATGTCTTGGGTGTTGTTCGCTATCTCCAGTTATCATGATTAATGATGAGGCATATGGCCGATTAACACCCAAGAAGATACAGCAGCTTTTGGATGAATATAGGAGACGTAGTGAATAAAACAAATTAAGAGCGAGGGGAGAGCGATGAAGACGATAAAGGTTGGCCTCGGAACCTGCGGTGTATCGGCCGGGGGAGAGAAGACCTATGAGGCTATAAAGAATGAGATAGAAAAACAAAGCATCCAGGTGATTTTGAAAGAGACAGGTTGCAATGGTATGTGCTACCGAGAACCCCTGTTAGAGGTATTAGATGAAAAGGGTCGTTCATTTATCTATGGTGAGGTAACACCTGAAAAGGCGAAACGGATTATAAACGAACATGTGCTTTTAAATAAGCCTGTTTACGAGTGGATTGTAATAGATGATATACCCACAGAAGATCGCTCATTTTTAGAAAAACAGCACCGCATCGTACTTAGAAATTGCGGTATTATTGACCCAAATTCTATTGAAGAATATATAGCCGCAGGTGGTTATCAGGCAATCCAAAAGGTGCTCAAAGAATACACCCCTGAAGATGTGATAGACATAATCACAAGGTCAGGCTTGAGAGGAAGGGGTGGTGGTGGGTTCCTCACCGGCGTAAAATGGAGATTTTGTCGACAGGCAGAGGGCGACATAAAATATGTCATCTGCAATGCCGATGAAGGAGACCCAGGTGCATTTATGGATAGAAGCACATTGGAAAGTGACCCCCATTCTGTGCTTGAAGGGATGATGATAGGCGCATATGCTATTGGTGCTGAGGAAGGCTATATATATTGTCGTGCCGAGTATCCGAAGGCAGTACAGAGATTGAAACATTCTATCAGAGAGGACCTCGCAAGGGGTTTTCTTGGAAAGAACATATTTGGGTCTAATGTAAATTTTTCCATTAAAATTAAAGAAGGTGCAGGGGCATTTGTCTGTGGAGAAGAGACAGCACTTATAGCATCCATTGAAGGCAAACGGGGGATGCCTCGATTCAGGCCACCATTCCCTGCAAATAAAGGTCTTTGGGGAAAGCCCACTAATATAAACAATGTAGAGACCTTTGCCAATGTGCCGTGGATTATCATGAACGGTCCAGAGGCATTTGCAGCTATGGGGACAGAGAATAGCAAAGGCACAAAGGTATTTGCCCTGGCAGGGAAGATTGCAAGAGGTGGTCTGGCTGAGGTGCCGATGGGTATTACCATAAATGAAGTTGTCTTTGATATCGGTGGTGGGATAAAGGATGGTAAGAAATTTAAGGCCGTCCAGATGGGTGGGCCATCAGGTGGTTGTATCCCTGCCTCTATGGGTGATCTCCAGATTGATTATCAGCAGATAAACAAAACAGGCGCTATCATGGGCTCAGGTGGGCTTGTAGTGATGGACGAGACGACATGTATGGTCGACATGGCCAAGTTCTTCCTTCGCTTCACCCAGGATGAGTCCTGCGGAAAGTGTACATTTTGTCGTATAGGGACAAAGAGGATGCTAGAGGTCTTGGAAAGGATTACTGACGGCAATGGTAGAGAAGGTGATATAGAGCTTCTAAAAGACCTTGGATATCAAATAAAGAATAATACGATTTGTGGTCTCGGCCAGACTGCGCCGAACCCTGTACTTACAACCTTAAAATACTTTCTTGAAGAATATGAGGCACACATTTACGAAAAGAGATGTCCTGCGCATAGTTGTCCTGCCCTTGTTACCTATTTTATAAAGGCAGATACATGCAAAGGATGCGGGGTTTGTCTAAAGTCATGCCCAGTTGAAGCCATAAAAGGGGAAAAGAAGATGCCCCATGAGATAAATGCTGAAGTATGCGTAAGATGTGGCAAATGTTTTGAGGTCTGCAAATTCGGTGCAGTAATAAAAAACTAATGATGGAGCGCAGATATGATACAAGAAATAAAGGTAACAATAAATGGAAGAGAGTGCATAGCCCGCTCGGGTCAGACTATTTTAGAGGTTGTTCGTGAATATAATATCGATACCATCCCTACACTCTGCTGGGATCCAAAATTACCTCCTTATGGCTCCTGTTATCTCTGTGTTGTTGAGGTAGAAGGCCTTGAAAAGTTGGTCCCTTCCTGTTCCAGTCCTGTAGCAAACGGAATGATTATCCATACTGATAATGAAAGGATCAGAGAAGCAAGGAAGACCGCACTTGAGCTTCTTCTTTCTAATCATTACGCTGATTGCCTTGGGCCATGTACCCAGACATGTCCAGCAGGTGTCGATGTACAGGGCTACATAGCACTCATAGCTATGGGCAAGTATAGGGAGGGAGTAAGACTCATCAAAGAGAAGAACCCACTTCCTCTTGTTTGTGGTAGGGTCTGTGTAAGGGAATGTGAGGCTGCCTGCCGTAGAAACAGGGTCGATAACCCTGTAGGTATTGACTATTTGAAACGATATGCCTCGGATATAGATATTGAGGACCCATGGATGCCTGAACTCCCTCCAAAGAACGGGAAGAGGGTGGCTGTGGTAGGAGGCGGGCCTGCAGGTCTTACCTGTGCCTATTTCTTGACAACTAAAGGGTATTCTGTCACCATATTCGAAAGGTCTCCCCATCTTGGGGGTATGTTACGGTATGGTATCCCTGAATATCGTTTACCGAAAGGTATACTTGACAGGGAGATAAATTGGATTATAAATCTTGGTGTAGAGGTTAGAATAAACGCAAAACTCGGGCAAGACTTTACCTTGCAGGAACTGCAAGACCAGTATGATGCTGTCTTCCTTGCCCTGGGGGCCCAGAAGGCAAAGGGCATGGGTCTTGCTGGTGAGGACAAGATAAAGGGCATAATAGGTGGTATAGAGTTTCTTCGGCAGATTCAGCTGATGGAACAGCCCGACATCACTGGAAAAGAGGTGGTAGTTGTGGGTGGTGGGAATACCGCTATTGATGCAGCGCGCTCAGCCCTGAGGTTAGGCGCAAAGAAGGTTACTATCCTTTATAGAAGAACCAAGAAAGAGATGCCTGCCAATGAAATGGAGATAGAGGCAGCTATTGAGGAAGGCATAGAGATCATCTATCTCTCAGCACCCATAGCCATTGTTGAGAACAATGGCCAGATTGAGGCACTAACCTGTATCAAGATGGAGCTTGGAAAGCCAGATGCCAGTGGAAGACGGAGTCCTGTACCGATTGCAGGCTCTGAATACACATTAAGATGTGATTTTGTCATTTCTGCAATAGGTCAGGATGTTGACCTTGGTGCTGTTCAATCAGATGGCCAACTCAAGACAACACGTTACCATACTATCATCGCTGATGATCGAACCCTTGAGACATCTATGCCAGGTGTCTTTGCAGGAGGGGATGCAGTTACTGGCCCTGATGTGGCAATAAATGCAATAGCCCATGGGGGGCGTGCAGCTGAGGCTATAGATAATTTCATAAAAAAGGGAAAGCCAGAGACCTCCTCGATCGGTTTCATTAGCCGAAAGGATGATTTTGGAGAGATACCTGATAGCGAGTTTATACACGTACAGAAGATTGCAAGAGAACGGATGAGAGAGCTGCCTGTCCCAGAGAGGATCAAGACATTTAATGAGGTAGAGCTTGGATTCACCGAGGAACAGGCATTGACTGAGGCAACGCGTTGCCTTGAATGTGGTTGTTTGGCATTCTTTGACTGCTCTTTAAGGAAATATGCAACAGAGTTTGGCGTGGATATAGGCCGATTTATAGGCGATGTAAGGAGATATAGGGTGGATAACGACCATCCTTTTATAACCCTTGACCCGAACAAGTGTATCCTCTGTGGTCGATGCGTTAGAACATGCTCGGAGATCCTAAAGATAGCAGCCCTTGGTTTTGTCAATAGGGGATTTAAGGCAATAGTAAAACCCTCAATGGAAAAGAAACTGCTTCAGACCAACTGTATATCCTGTGGAAATTGTATCGCTGCCTGCCCTACAGGTGCCATCACTGAGAGGCTACCCTTTAAGAAGCCAGGGCCATGGGTGGCAAAACAGGTGGAGTCTATCTGTAGTTATTGTTCTGTGGGATGTAATCTGGCTTACAGGGTCTTTCATAATTACTGCTTTACCGTAGATAATGTGGATGGGGCATCTCATAATAAGGGCTATCTCTGTTCAAAAGGGCGTTTTGGGTATAGATACATGCTTGATGAAGGCAGACTTTTAAGGCCGATGCTCAAGAAAAAGGGTGGCCATGTAGAGGTAAACTGGGATGATGTCCTTGCTGTAGTTAGTGATAATATAAGGTCCATTATAAAGACCCATGGACCTAACTCAGTAGCCATACTGGCATCTCCTAGGATGACAAATGAAGAGTTATATCTACTACAGAAATTTGCCCGTGTTGGTATTGGAACCAATAATATAGGGAGTTTTAGCAATATCCTTAATGATGTTAAACTCGATAGCCTTGATGATATGTTCGGCCTTACAGTCTCCACAGCAACTATGGATGACATAGATAAGGCTGATGTGATCCTTGTGATGAATGCTGACCCCTCTGAAGAGAATCTGATTGCAGAGTTAAAGATAAAGGCAGCCCAGAAGCAAGGGGCGCGTGTTGTCACGATTGCCTCCTCAGAGACCTTCCTGGGCAAGATCTCAGACCTCTGGATAGATACGATAAGGGGGACGAACACAGCCCTGATACAGGGTCTCTGTAAATTTGTAATCGATAAAGGGCTTGCAGACCATACCTTTATAGGTAATAGAACCGAAGGATATGATGCCTTTAAAGAGGCGGCCTCAACCTTGAGCATTGAAACTGTCTCAGCGATGACTGGAGTGGATATAGCAAAGATAGAGGAGCTTTACCATCTTGTAAGCAAACCTGATACGAATGTAATTGCCATTTATAGTATCGATTCCCTGTTGGAGAGGTCAAGAAATGACCTGCAGGCACTTGGCAACCTTATGATGATAAGAGGAAGAATAAGTAAGCCAGGCAATGGTATCATAATTCTAAGGGATTTTTCTAATGCCCAGGGATTGATTGATATGGGTGTTGATTCGAGGTATCTTCCAGGGTTTATTCGCCCGTGGGAGACAGGCCGTATCGATGACCTTGGCAGTAAATGGGGCGTTGACCTTAAGAAGGTATTCAGACCCGTTGACATTGTAAATGCCTTGGAGGATGAGTCTATAAAGATGCTTCTGGTTTTTGGTGAAAATCCTCTACACGAGATATCGAATCTGAAGCTTTTAAATGGGGTTGAGTTTATGCTCGTGCTCGACCATTTTATGACTGAAACAGCTATGGAGGCAGATATAGTTTTGCCTGCAGCCATGCCAGTAGAAACAGGTGGGTCATACACTACCTGTGACAGAAGGGTACAGAGATTCACAAAGGTCTTTGAGCCAAGAACAGGTATGGAAAACTGGCAGATTATATGTGAGCTTACCAGTAGATTAGGTTTAGATATGGGCATTACCTCCTCCGATGATATCTTTAAAGAGATTCAGGGGATTATACCCTTATATAAAGAGGTAACGATTGGTGGTTTTTGGGGAGACGGGCTCTTCTCAAAGAGATTTGATACAAAGACAGGAAAGGGACAATTTAGCGTAATTGATATAGAGTTAGAGCCAATGAATAGCGAAAAGGTTCCATACTTGTTCAGTGAATATTACTTTAGCACGAAGATAAAGGAAAGGTTAAAACCCTTAACCTAGAACCATACTTATTATGAGAAGGTAAATACTATGAACACATTTCATGAAACAAGAGATATGACAGATAAGCTTTACATATGCAATCATGATCTGATGTGCCTTTATGACATCAGATCAGAAATCAGGTCGACAGCTAATCTTGAAGAGATGTTTAAGGCTATTACAGAGCGTCTAATAAATGGCCTGCAGCTATCTGAGGATGCCTCTGTTTCAATATGGTTTGACGGAGTAGAATATACATCTAAACATATACCGAGAGAGGGCGTTGTAGAAACCATCCCCTTTGATATAACAGTAGCAGGCATAAAGAGGGGTAGTATTAATATATGTTTTCAGAAAGAGACCAAATTTTCTCCAGAAGGCGAAAGGCTTGTCAGAGAGCTTAGCCTGAAGTTAGCTGATTTTATAGAGCGCCATGAATTAGCGAAGGAGCTTGATCAGTATGCAAAAGGACTTAAAGAGCTGATAGAAGAGAAGACAAGGGAACTTGAGAGGTCTAAGAAGAGATATGAGGACTTCTTCCAAGATGCCCCTGTGCCCATGTTGATTTCACGCTTAAACGGGGATGTTGTGAAGGGAAACAGGGCCTTCTATCGTCTTCTTGACTACCCCGAAGATGGTTCAGTGCATCTCAATTTTGTCAGCGATGGTCTCTATAAAAACCCAGAGATCAGGCCTTTTATCCTTGAAAAACTGAAAGAGGATGGCTTTGTGGAAGGTCTTGAGCTTACGCTTATTGACCATACTGGAAATTCTATCCCTGTATTAGCATCGTATACAATCATTGATGTGGATGGCGAACAATGTTTAGAGTCAGTATTTAAAGATATCAGGATTAGGAAGGAATTGGAAAGAAAGCTTATAGAGCAGAAGGAGAACCTTGAAGAGAACGTCCGGCAGAGGACGATTGACCTGGAGAATCAGAAGGACCTGCTCATTAAGAAAAACAAAGAGCTTGTAACCCTCACTGAAAAGTTGAGGGAGAGCAATATGAAGCTTCAGACCCTCTTTCAGGCTATTACAGACACTGTAGTGGTCATTGATTCCAATTTCAATATCCTTATGTCTAACCAGAAAGATATAGGCCATAAAGGTAAATGTTACAAAAAGGTTTTCAATCAGGAGACAGTCTGCAAAAACTGTCTGACTGGCAAGGTATTTTTAGATAAAACCCCGGTCACCTTTGAAAGGGTCGTAGATAATGAATATTATCTTGTACGGTCATTCCCTATCTTCGATTCCCATTATCAAGTTATCTGTGCGCTTGAATTTTCTAGGGCGATAACAAAAGAAAAAAATCTGGAAAGGCAACTACTCCAGGCAGATAAGCTTGCATCCTTAGGGCAGCTTGTATCTGGTATTGCACATGAGATAAATAATCCCAATACCTTTATCTTAGGAAATTTGACTATTATAAAAGAGGCGATGAATGATATATTGCCTATACTTGACTGTCTCTATCAGTCCTCTCCTGAATTAAAGATAGCGAGACTTCCTTATGAAAAATTCAGGGAGTTTATCCCTGTTCTTGTAGACGATATGGTGCAAGGGGCAAACAGGATCAAAGGTATTGTGGATGGTTTACGTAAGTTTGCAAAACAGGATGAAGGGTTTCTCAATGAGAAGGTAAACGTGAATGCAATAACTGAGGCCTGTATACGGCTTGTGGATAATCAGGTCCGTAGGGCTGCTGATGTAAGGGTAGAGCTCGACCCTGATATCCCTGAGATTACCGGCAATGCCCAGAAGCTTCAGCAGGTCATAATCAATATCTTGATAAATGCATATCAGGCTATAGAGAAGCCACGCGGCACTATTGTAGTCTCTTCATCCAGGCAAAACAGTAATGAGATTTTGCTTAAGATAAGTGACAATGGTAAAGGGATGGACGAAAAGACAATAAAACAGATGTTTGACCCATTTTTTACAACAAAGAGGCATCAAGGTGGCACAGGGCTTGGGCTCTCTATAGCCTATGGGATAATAAAAGAGCATAAAGGTAGAATAGAGGTGGAAAGCAAGGTAGGTGCGGGGACAACATTTTTTATCTATCTACCCATAAATTCTGAGGAGACATAATGGATAAGGTTATTGTGATAGATGATGACCAGGCAGTACTCAATTATCTGAATATCTTTCTCCTGCAGGCAGGTACCTTTGAGGTAACCACCTTATCTGATAGCACAAAGGCATATGATGCCTTAAAAAATGGTGTATATGACCTTTTGCTTCTTGACATGGATATGCCTGAGATAACAGGGCTTGACATCCTGAAGAAGATCCATGAGGAGGATATAGATATACAGACTATTGTTTTAACTGGCGTAGAGGATATAGAGCTTGCAGTCTCTGCGATGAAGCTTGGTGCACTTGAGTACCTTACGAAGCCTGTTGATGTTGACCGGCTTCTTAACCTGATGAGAAGTGCGCTTGAGCAGAGAAGGTTATCAAAAGACATGGAATCTGAATCAAAGACTGCGGCTAATCTTAGGTTCAAGGAGGCCTTTAAGGAGGTTATTACCCAGGACACTAAGATGAACGAAATTTTCATTATGATAGAGAAAATGGCCCTTACTGACAATAGCGTTCTTATATGGGGAGAGAGTGGCACAGGAAAGGAACTCATTGCGAGGGCAATACACAAGATCAGTAAGAGGAGCGGAGAGCGCTTTGTGGCAGTCAATGCAGGCGCTTTTGCAAATGAACTTTTTGCATCAGAATTTTTTGGATACAATCAGGGTGCCTTTACAGGTGCAACATCAAACAAAAAGGGGTTTTTAGAAGAGGCTGACAAAGGTACACTCTTTCTTGATGAGATAGGTGAACTTGCCCTCCCCACCCAGGTAAAGCTACTACGTGTTCTTCAGGAAGGGGAATTCTTTCGGCTTGGTTCAACAAAGAACCAGAAGGTTGATGTACGGATTATTGCTGCCACTAACAAAAACCTCCAGGAGGAGATGAGGTTAGGTAATTTCAGAAAAGATCTTTTCTACCGTCTGAATATCAATTCCGTATACCTTCCACCATTGAGGGAGAGAAAGGGGGATATTCCGCTTCTCTCTTATCATTTTCTGCGAAGGTTTTCTCAGACAAATAACAAAAAGATAGAGAAGATTTCTGAGGCTGCAATGAAGTCCCTTACTCAATATGATTATCCAGGTAATGTCAGGGAGTTGATGAATATTATTAATAGTGCTGTTATTGTGGAGTCTACAACCGAATTAAAAAAGAAGTCTCTACCAAGTTATTTTCTTGAAAATATAAGGTTTGGCGACCATGAGACAGGGGAGATCGACCTAAGGACCCTTGAAGAAGTAGAAAATGAGCATATAAGAAGGGTTCTACAATATACTAGTGGTAATAAGACTAAGACAGCCCAGATACTTGGCATATCGAGAATCAGCCTCATTGCAAAGATAAAGAAGCAACAGATGGAATAAAAAACGTAAACTACATAGATTCCCTTAACCCAACTTCATGCAAAAAATATCTATAATTGATAATCGCATAGTTGCATGACATCAATAGCGTGTTTAGGCACTACATGTTGAAAACTCCTAACCCAAGTTTACGCTCAAGACTATAAAACTGGTCTTATTTTGTCTCTTTGAAAATTCTGTAGTTAATGATATCAACTAGTTATACATTGCCGTCCCATTACATCCTCGAATATAGGGTTACCTTCTTTCTTTATATGCTTTTTAGGTATGTTGATAGGCCTGACAAAGACAGTGAGAGAATAAAAATTTCCTTTATTATGCCTCATGATTCCAATGTCACTGAGAATTTTTCAACAAGGTGATCCGGGTAGTATGATAGTTTCGCATCTCGCAGCCCTGGCAAGCCAAGGTCCTGTTCCCTATTAATATAGGTAGCATCTGGAAACCCGTATTCACTGAATCTCTGATTTATAAAAGGATACAACCCTGGTATATCAGAGTCTGCCTTTTCAATATGGATAACAGCTGTATTATGGTTGAGCATCTCACCTATTGTAAATGCCATAACCTCATTATCTATAGATGCCACACCCCCTGTTAAGTCAAGGGCTTCATAGTGGATGAGCACCTCCTTTATCGCCTCCCACTCCCCCATTAGACTCATATCTTCATCACATCGTTTCTGTCTGCACCATTTTTCCTGTAATCTAATACAACCCTCTATATTAGTTGCTTTTAAACTATCATACCTGACATTGTATCGTTTCAATAACTTATTGATATGATTTCTTTTTGCGCTATATTTATTCCCCGATAGCCTTACAAGGTTATCTCTCAGATATACATAATCAAAGTGCTCTCTCTCTGGATTGATTGATAGTAAGTTAATCCCTTTGATTTCTCTGGCTAATCGGCTATCAGCCCTTGTAATAGCAGGTTTGCTGAGCCTCTTTTCATCCCTTAACCATTCCAACAATAAAATAGTTACCTCTTTTCTCGATGGGGGTCCTAAAGGCTGGAATGCACAGCACATCCCATTACTATGTAAGCATATTATTAAAAGCCAATCTTTGTGAATAGACCATTGAAAACTATAATAATTTCTCCACATAAATAGATTAGTAAACGTCCATTCTGATGTTTGGGGGTTATAGTCTGTGAAAAAATCTTTAAAGAGATTTATATCCCTTAACTCAATATTTTTAAAATTAGGAAAAATATTTTTCATGTTCTAAAAATTTTTTTAGCAAACCTTCATATTTTACCCATATATCCTTTTAAAATTCAACGGTTATATGATCTTAAACTTTTTTTAATCTATCCCTTGACAAATAAAATAAAATGAGTATAATAGATACTGCCTTTGGTTATTACAGTTCTTTGAAAACAAAATAGCAGGTCCGCGTTCAATTAATCAAGAGTCGAAGGTGTTATTTGAGAGTTTGATCCTGGCTCAGAACGAACGCTGGCGGCGTGCCTAACACATGCAAGTCGAGCGCGAAAGTCCCTTCGGGGGCGAGTAGAGCGGCGGAC
>JGI12104J13512_1000372_pt1 | contig 41263 bp, 26 predicted proteins | sample TerdegcTABiofilm_FD_13512 | JGI IMG/M metagenome (IMG submission 13512)
CAACCCGCGCAGCAGTGAGGCGATGATCTATATTGCGATGATACGTGTTATGCTCCGCCGACTAGCGACGATAAAAAGGTAATTTCGGGAAAGGCTCTAAGACAAAACGAGCGAGATAGAAAAATGCCGCAGCCGTGGCCTCATCAACAGCAAGAGGTATAACCTCCTGAGGGGAAAGCTGACCGTGCGGGTTAAATCTCTCCGCCAGTTTCCATGCGTTATAAACGGCATTAACCACCTGGGAAAGCTCGAAGCGTGTGTAACTTGTTGGATACGTCACAACGATGCGTCTGGGATATGTTCGCTGTATGCTTTTGAAAATCTGGAACAAGCGACATATGAAGAGTTCGGCCGGTAATTCCGGCGTCATTTTCAGCTCATAGTCACAGGGAGCATCGTAATTGGGCTTAGGAGGGACGTGGTCGTCAAGACGTGTTCTGACCGAGTTTCCACTATTTTGTCCGCGCGCCGTGAGCTGTCGCTTGGGGCTAACGAGCAGACCATCTGGAGGCCAGAGAGCCGGTTGGGCGGATTGCCCAACTTCAAATGAATATCCCTCAACTGCCCGACGCAGTTCATCGATCGACGATAGTCCCATCAATTCTACGCTATCCGAGACGTTGGGACTTTCTAGGTCGACCGTGCTGTAAATGCGCATCACGGAGGGCAACAGGTTCCCATGAGGTGATAACGCAAACTGCTTTGGATCATTCACACCGTAGGCAAGCTCGGGACAGACCATTACGCTACCGGCACTCGGTTCCCGATCAATATCCACCGCTGCCACAGTTGTGTTCGTATTGCCTAAATCGACTGCTACAATGCCTTTGTAAGCGGGTGCATAAGTTGCCGGCTGAAGCACCAAGGAAATGGTCTTCCTGTATTGCTTGCGAGCATTATCCTCTGCCTTGGCTTGTGTATTTAAGTATATTAAGTAGCACGCCAGCGGAAGTTCATACGCTACGCCACCCTCGGGTGCTCTCTTGACATCATCAATTAAAGACACATGATCCGTGTCAACAATAAATGTTATTCTTAAAACATCTCTGGGAGAAACCTTTCCGGCAATCATTTGAGCCGGTTTAATCTTGGGGGCTTTCTTAATTTCTTCTTCGATCAATTTGGCAACGCGAGCACTATCTGAGACAAAGGTGGCGTCACCTCCCGGTCTCTGCCCAGTGTTCGATTCGTTAAATACTTCGGCGCGAATCCTAAGGTATGGCACATTCCACGACAAAACGACTATACCACTCGGCGACTCAAAAAGTGAGCCAACGGCGGGATCGGACCACCAATCGGCGAGTGTCTGGGTCGCATATTCGTAAAAAACCAACCCAGTTCGCAGGAATATATCGGGAACAATCAAGCGGAGTTCGTTGCTCATTTTACCGGATTATTGTCTGTGTAAAGAATAATCGCCAGTTCTTTTATCGCACCATCTCGATTTCTCTCTCGAACTTTTGCATGAGCTGCGACCAGTCGGCCGGCAGCGAAATATCACCTTTTTGGTAGAGCGCCAGTCCATAATCGCGGATCCGCCTCAGCAATTCCAGAAGGTTGGCCCGTACACGGAGCAAAAGCAGGAGAGAAATCTGCTGTGAGACGGCCCGTAGCTTCCGTTTTACAACCGCCAAGTATTCCTCTCCGGAGTAAATGGGGGCTGATTCGGACGGAAGGTTTTCGAAAGGATTGTTCGCCTTAAATGAGGGAATCTGGCCATTTGCCCATGAAAGGTCTCTTTGATCCCGGTGGTGACACATTTCGAGGTACGCTGCGACGCCAGAATCGCAAACACCTGGCAACTCTAATCTTCCGCGAGAGTTTTCGTAACTTTGAATCGCATCGAAAATCGGAGAATATGCTAAGTCGGTCCAACGGGTTTGGAGAAACGAACTTATCGCAGAATCGAGCATGTAGGCGTGCATGGCAAACTCCTCACACAGGGGTTTGTTTCCCTCTCTTGCGAGGCCACTGTCCAGAATGTCAGCCTGCACTCCCGCAGCTGTCCATTTTTCCAAAAGATCACTGAACAATTGCTCGCTGAGCCTCCTGAAGTCAGCCGGTTTGATCGCTGTCGCCTGGAGCAATTGCGTCCGCCAGGCCGTAATACGCTCCGGCAATTCGCCCAGTAGCTTTTCATCGGCCAATTGTCGTAAATGAGCAAACAACCTATCACACAGATTTGGCAATCTCTCAGCGGCAAACCGGGCGATTGAATCGCTGATCTGGTCGGCGACCTGTTTGGTTATAAGCTGACGCAAGGCGCCTATTCCACCGTCCTCGGTTAAAGAATTCCACTGATTTTTCAGACCCGGCCACCGTTCTGAAGCAGCCCGCAAGCTTTTTTCCAATTGTTCCTGAAACCAGCCTTGATCAAGGCGTCCCCGAAATCCAGCCAGATCGTTCGTTACGAATAAAACCTGACTTGAAGGGATTCCTTTACTTTCTGCGAAAAGTCTAATTTGTTCGAAAATATTACGGTCATTGATAGACTGAAATTCGTGAATATTGATATCGTCGCATCGGGTGATTACCAGCCAGACACGCCCTCTCAAGTCATTGCCCAACACATGACGAAGATTTGAAACGATCGTCTCAACGATGCCGCCGAAATCCGTGGCTCGACAGAAAACAAACGAGGCCTGCAAAGTCTTCAGAAACTGGTCTGTTAAAAAGGCGTCGACACTGCAATCTCCGTCATATCCAGGCAGGTCAAGCAGCTCGAGTGTGTCCGGTATGATGTCGGTGTGGAATTCGATGATAACTTCTCTGAGAAGAGGCGTAATAATGCCGTCTTGTTGGTCCCACGGATCAGGTGGATGTTGCAGATACTTCGCTCGATCTGAGAAGGGCACGTCATCGAGTACCATGCGCGTGGGCATGATCCGCGATTTGTGCCTGGCATAACTTTTCAAAAATAATGCTAAGTATTCGACATCCCGCCGCCGCACGGGAACTTCGTTGCCGGATGAATCAATGCGGGTTCGCACCCCTTTGTTCCAATCACGCAGAATCGCCGGAATCTTCTGCAGGATGACTTCGTCTCTTTGCTCTGAGGCGAATCCGGCAAGCTCAATGAGAAAACGCCGTTTCTCATCATATTCACTGGACGAGAGAAATACCGGTCGCAGCCGGTGTTCTTCCCCAGTCGTTCTCACGAGTCGAGTGATGACAGCTGTTGTGGGGAATCCATGGCCAACCCTGGCCGGTTCAAGACCGCTCCCAGCCGCATTTAACACATTATTAAAGGTGCTTGACTTGCCCGCTTGAAACGGCCCCAAAAAGCCCACGCAATAGCTCCGTCGGGTTAACGATTCCTTTATACGCGCCAATTCAGAGAGAATCTTACTCAGACCTTCAGGCAAACGGTCTTCTGGATAGGATCGACCGATAGCCTGGGCCATCTCAACAGCCAAATTATACTGGTGAATAAGACGAGAACGCCATTCAGTTGGAACAAGAGGACACGCCTCTTCCACCAAAAACCCCAAATCAGCAGTCATGCCCAACAACCTTCGTTTGTTGTTCGTCCAAGAAAGAATTAACGCTCTTTCGACCGCACTGGTTTGAAAGGCTCAATCATTGATTACCGAGAATTGCCTGGCTGATCATCTTCCCCCAATTACTCATCTCTTCCATTCTGTAAAGCCGATTACCCTCGACATAAATAGCTTCACGTGATTGGCTTCCTGGATACTCAAATTCCCAAACAAGAATGCGAAACATTGTCGGGTATTTCTGGGCGAGTGCTTGCAAATCCTCCGGACTTTGAGCCAATTTGATTCGTCCCTCGAATCCCGAGCCGCTGGGTGAGAGCTCAAACCACCTAGAGCCAGCAAGTTCAACCACTGACTTTTGCATATCAGCGGCATTCTTGCGAATGAAATCAGGCAAGGTTACGGGGGCTTCATCCAATTTGTCAATTTTTCTGGAAAAGTCTTGAGCCTCCTGTGAAGTGAGTGGAAACAGCATCCATGCCCGGGCAGGACTGCGTCCGGCGACCCCGCTAACAGTGACGAGCAGGTCCAATCCTACTATAGTTTCCCCAGTTGTTGCACTTCTCGCGTCAATACTCCCAAAAACCAGGGTGACATTGCTTCTTTCGCGAATGTCGGTGAACGGATTAGCGACTTTATCCTTGTCTTTTACCACCTCAAAAAGGCTCTCTTTCCTGCCAACGAATTCATGGAGATTGATCACATAACACTTATCAACAGCAGGAAAATCACCCTCTTCCGACGGTGAAGCATACCCCTGTCCCGCATAATGAATGCGATAACGTGCTGGACGGCCTTTCTCTTGATCGGGGTAGAACTCATACATCCCGTTACGGACCGAAACGACGACCAAGCACGGTGCGCGAGCCTCTTCGGGGACAACTGGTTCGTAAGACATCCAGGACGACGCGGATTGCCTGTTGTCACTTCCCGTGTACTGAACCTCAAACCGTGAAATCCAGAAGCTTGTTGGGGCCGGTAAAGCAATTTCCCACGTTTGTACACCTTTCTTCCTGAAAAGTAGGCTCTGCCTTCTGGTCGCGATAGACACATCCTTAGCCGGTTCGAGCATTCGCAGAGCCGCCTCGAGCTGGTCGATGACTGCCGAATCGACTTCTCGGATTTGTATTTCCGTGCACTCGCACCCCGCTTGTTTAATTCCTGCACGCAAAGTTGCCTTGATCTGATCATGGTGAGTTTCTGGGTTGGCCCTTACCAAGAGAAGGAGCGATTGACCGACGACACCCGCCTGGTTTATTCCCGGCGCAGATTCCGCATAAAAACGAGGGCAAATACAAACCACCCCCAATAATAGCCCGTGACAAAACTTAATTAAAATAGAATCAGGTGCTTTCATTGTAAAACTCATATTCAAGGAGTCTTTCAACATCTAATTTCAGGTTTTTCATGTCCTCGGCACTAGCGTCACTCGCGGATTCATCCTTTAACCTCTCGAGCAGATTTATTAGGTCGCTTTTTATGATGCTGTAGTCCCCAGGATTTTTAGTCTCTTTCATTTTCTTTAAGATCGTTTCGTACGTTCTAGCTAAGTCGCCAAACTGCTTGGGGCGAGGCTTGCCACTGCTTTCACTCTCATTGTTGCCAGTTGGCTCAGGCTTAGGTCCAGCTGGCGGGGGCTTCCCATCCAGGCCAAACATAGCGAATAGTGCAAACCCGACAAGGACTGAAAACACCGCGGCGCCGAGGGAAAACAACCATCCTTTCCTTTTTGATTGTCCGGTACCCAAGAAGTGCTGGCTGAGAGGATATAAAGCCAACGCTTCGCGAATACTATCAAGGGTCGTTAGCTCTCCTTGAATGATATCCTTGATAACAATCCAAACGCGGCGCGCACCGGGAAAGTCTTTGGCATCTGCTTTGGTTTCCGGGCAAACGTCGGCGTCTGGAATGTCCTGACAAAGGCGACCTAAGAGCGCTGAGCAAAAGACCCGTCCCAAAATCCGTAGGTCTCGCTCGGCATCGAATTCATTAAGCTGCGTCTGAGGGTTTTCCCACAAAATAGCATAAGGGTTCGAGCTTGGGTTCGATTCCAACCACCTAGGCACAGTTGGCGCCCAGGGATCACGCCACTGAAACCCCAGATCGGAAAAACTAACCGCAAATTCATTGCCCCAATCGAAAATAAGGATATTCTCCGGAGCAAGTAAACCAATACCACAGTCGTGCTCGTGCAAGATCTTTACGAGTTCAAGAACTTTGTCAACAATTGTGTCGAGGAGTTGCAGTGAGTCCGGGATGATCGATGAGGTACTTGGAATAGTTCGCAGGTGGTGGGCTTCTCGACGCAACTCCTCACAAAATTGAGCCAACGTGAATACGCGCTCTGGCGTTTCGGGGAGGACCATTCGATAGCGAAGCTGCGAGCGTGCCGTGCTTGACCAAAATGGGAGGTCACCCAGAGCAGAGGGACGTTCATACGTAACTCCGCTGGGTACCACACGCCACAGTCCACATTCCCCGTCGGGAAAACGTTCCCAACCACCATCCTCGCCGATGAGACCACATGCTGCCTCTCGTAGATTCTGCCCAGGACTCAGAACTGTGTTCCCGTTACTCTCAGGGCGTCCCATTCGCGTGCTCCACGTTGTGAACGCGAGATTTTGACGGCACAACCTATGATAGTCTAATTCGGCGAGTTGTCCGGATCAATAGCCGTTCCTCAGATCAGCAGCCGTTTTTTCCACGCCGAAGTGGCGACAAATCAGATAAGAATTGTATTGATTCGTTACACTTCTACGCATTCCGGTAGAATCGACCCGCCCAAGTAATACCCAAATCATTTGCAACATGCCGCGGTTACCGCAAACTCTGAAAACGGCCCCCAATCACAACCGATCACAAATCCTTACTCGATGACATTGGCTCGATTCAAAATATCTGCTCTCAACGACGATACCCAATAAGGCTAACACATCCGAGTGTTAGCCCAGACTAGCGCGCGAGGCCTTGATTTCTTTAAAAAGGCGTAAGTGAGCAGCCCGTTTTCTTACGAGTTATCGTATCCAAGGGTACCCAACGGATTAATTGCAGACCGTCTACCGGCATCGCGGGAGGATACGTCGTTAGGAGTCACTCGCCTCCTTCTTGCGTTCTCATCACTTCCCACTCGCTTGGTGCAAGAAAATCACAAGGGCCGAATTCTTGCCCCCTCGAGTTAGCGACTGTTAAAGATAATTTCATCCCTTGCGATATGTAAAGAATGACCTCGAACAGTAACATATGCTGAGATCAACCAACGATCCTGGAAAACTTTGTTTTTTGCCAATGCCAGAAAGCGAGTGAAGTTACGGCCTTGACTCAAGCACTAATTGCACCCGCTTTGTACCTGTAGTTTTCATTTTCTCGCCGCGAAGGATGATCGCCGCTCGCGGTCGAAGAGACTCCACCAGCACACGGAATTTTCCTTGAACACGTTCCAGGGCATAGGAAACCTCACGCTTATCGAGTGTCTTCTCATGCAAAACAATCGCCGTCACGATAGATTTCTCAGCGTCGTTGTTGCGCCCAAGGGCCAACTCGCAGAAACCCTTAAAATACCACAACCGCGCGTCCTCAGGATTTGATGTGATTCCCAGCTCAAATTGTTGCAACGCATTCTTATAATCTCCTTGCCAGTACAAGTGAGCGCCGCGGCCAAAGATCTCATTGGCAAGTTGTAAAGAATGCACCGCTGAAGTTGACGTTTCTAACGACGTTTTTAAAGACTCGTAGGAAACTTGAATGACGTCTGTGGTGGGCCGATTTCCGAAGACGCGTTCCGCGATGGCCCCTTCTGGCTGAAATACTGCAACCAGACGGTCGATCAGCTCAGGATTATTCCAAGTACCAGTCTGAGAAAGCGTGGGGCGAGCCAGAGTGTTCGCGTGTATATTCTCAGCCGAAGCAACGACAAATGTAGGATCAACTACCGGTAAACACGGCTCGGTGGCGAAACAACTGAAGAAGCGTTTCAGAAAGCAGACGTGGCCGCGCGGGGTATATACGCTGTGCACGGGTGCGGAGAACACGTTCGGCATCGTGGAAGAAGTAACGGGAATGGGAGGGACGGGCTCCGTTGGTTTGGGAGAAGGACGAGGCTCTGCCCTGGGGAAATCCGGCTCAGCAAGCGAATCGATGATGATAGCAAAAGCGCTAAAACCGTAACGAGAAAGGATGTTCTTCAATTCTTGCCGCAAACTTTCCTTTCTAGCTGCAGCCCCCGGGACGCCGGTAACGAACCGGATGGTCTTATTCTGCTCGTCAACTTCGGGTAGCATACGCAGAACTTGCCGCAGTTCCTCTGACCACTCTTTCGTGGACAACTCGATAATCCGGTCAGGATCAACGTCCAGACGGACGAAACCTTTGATCATGACCTTCTCCAAGTACTGACCAACGCCCATATCAACCAGTGTCTGCTTGATATCCTCTCTGTACTCTACAACTTCCTCCGTGGTCAGATACTTCTTGGCCTTGAGCTGCCAGCCATCGTTCGTCAACGAATTCAGATCGATCTCTACAAACTCGCCAAATTGCTGTTCCAGAACAGAGCGGTTATCTTCGATGAGTTTCTTGGCCATGTCCAACGGGTTGGGGGGAATGGCAGGCTTGGCCGTTTCCTCGTTGCTTGGCTTTATGACCACCGGTGGTTTCGGAACTTCCGGGGAGGGTTCTGGTTTTGCCGGAACATCGAGGACAATGATGGGGATGGTCTCCAAGTACTGAGCCACGTGGATTTCGTCCAGTGCGTTTCTGATATCGTTCCTAATCTTTTCAACGTCTTCCGCGGTCAGATAGTTTTTAGCCTTGAGTTGCCAACTATCGGCGGTCAGCGAATTTGGATCGATTTCTACGAAAGCACCAAATCTCTGTTCAAGAAGAGAACGGTTTTTTTCAATAAGCCGCTTTGCTTCTTCAACATCAGCGCGGATTTGGCCAAGACCGAGTTGAGAAACCTCGGAAAGAGCAAGGAGGGAAATGTTAACTGCAGCAGCAGTTTCTACCGATGCAAGCCCGAAGTAAAGACTCAAAAGACCTGGGGCAATCAGTGTTGCGAAGACAATCAAGAGACGATTCTTCATGAGGCTATCCTCCACGACACGAACTGATCTGACCAGGTATCATCGATCGTTTACTACCCAATATCGCTTTGCAAAGGCGACATGCTTTGAAGCATTAAAACCAGACAAGGTCCTATAATTCACATGAACCCCTATTTTTCTGGCCTCCACAAAGGCGTTCTTCAATCGTCATGCATTCTAGTTGAGACATTTCCAAGTTTCAACCAGTGACACTCGGAAATGAGCTCGACGCCTTGTCTCCATGCGCGGTCAATGATTGGTTCCACGGAAACTGGCAGGAAAGCTTTCCCTAGGATGTACGGGAAAACGGCTGGTTTCTGAGCTTGGCTCAGGAATTCTCTTGATTGCCGGGTAAAGTGGCCAAGCAAGCGGGCAGTGAATGTGCCGCGAGGGCATTATCGAGACCGTTGGCACAATCGCCTATCCTTCAAACGGGAGATAAGCCAGTACAAATCACTGCCTCTACTGCCCCATCCACCTTCATCTTTGGGGTTGTCGAAAGCCAGTTGATGTGGGAGACTTGGGGTGTCCTAAATGTTTCATGTTCCCCAGGACACGGAGGTCTCCCCATGAACAAGAAGGCCATTGTGAGATTGACGGACCAGGAGCGTCAGATTTGCCGGGAGGTGGTCAAGAAACTCAAAGGACACGCGCAGAAGGTTCGCCGGGCGAATATTCTGCTAACGGCAGATGTCGATGGCCCAGCCTAAAAGGACGAATAGACTGTCGAGGTCTACCAACGCCGGGTGCAAACAGTCGAGAATGTGCGAAAACGCCCTTGTACAAAGGGTTTTGAAAATAGCTCTCAATGGCGAGAAAAGGGAAACCCCGCCCACGGCTGGGAAAATGGATGGTGAAATGGTGAAAAAAAGGCCAAGCTGATTGCCTCGAGTTTGAGGTAGCCACCAGAGCGACGTGCCTGCTGGATGTTGCGTCTGCTGGGGGATCAGTTGGTGGAATTGGAGATTGTGAAGTCGATACGTCCGGACACGAGCCGCAAGACGCTAAAAAAACGGCATCAGGGGACGTGCGGTGCGGTACTGGGTGATTGCGCCTGAGGAGAATGCGGAGTTTGTGGCGGCCATGGAGGAGGTCTTGGAGGTTTATGCGAGGCCGTATGATCCCCAGAATCCGGTGGTGTGTATGGATGAAAAGCCGGTGCAGTTGGTGAAGGAGACGAGATGTCCCATTCCGGCGACTGTGGAACATCCGGCGCGGGTGGACTATGAGTATGAGCGGAATGGGACGGCGAGCATTTTTATGTTTTGCGAGCCGTTGGCAGGTTTTCGGGAGGCGACGGCGCGGTTGCAGCGGAGGAAGGAGGACTGGGCCTGGGAGGTGGCCCACTTGCTGGACACGCGGTATATCGAGTGTGTCAAGGTGACGCTGGTGGTGGACAATCTCAATAGCCACACCAGGGGGGCGTTTTATGAGGTGTTTGAGCCGGAGGTGGCGCGGGCTTACGTGCAGCGGCTGGAGATTGTTTATACACCGAAGCATGGGAGTTGGTTGAATGTGGCGGAGTGTGAGATCAGCGCCCTGGTTCGTCAGTGTTTGCATGGGCGGCGGATTGGGGAGCTGGAGGAGTTGCAGAAGGAGCTTGCGGCCTGGAGCAGGCAGACCAACCAGCGGCAGCGGGGGGTGGATTGGCATTTCAAGACGGCCGACGCCCGCATCAAACTGGCCCGATTGTACCCAAAGATTAAGACTGGATGAGGCACTAGGCCGTATTCGGAAGGTCTTAAAGGCGATACAAGGGGAAACCCTTTCCGATTTGGAACCCCAGAGGATTCGTGAAGTCATTGTAGCCCTTCCTTTGGCTATCGAAACCCGTAATCATTACCTTGTGGCTTGCAAATCCTTCTCCCGTTGGTTGTGGAAAGAGGGGGTTTTACCCTCTGATCGGTTAATCGGCCTATCCCGTTGGAATGCGGAACCCTTTCGGGTGATGAGAAGAAGGGCCTTGGCTTTCGATGAGTTGTGCCGTCTTATCAGAGCTACCGAATCTTCCCCCAGAGACTTTCGAGGGTTGAGTGGTTACGATAGGGCTGCCCTTTATCTCTTGGCTTCTTATTCCGGTCTTCGGGTTAGTGAGTTAGCATCCCTCACGAAAGAAGACCTATCCCTGGATCAATTCCCCGTAGTTACTATTCGAGCGGCCTATTCCAAGCATAAACGCCAAGATACGCTTCCCCTACCCCAAGACGTTGCCGAATACCTAAAGGGATGGCTAGAGAAGAAGACTTTATCAACGCCAAAACTCTTTCCCGGAACTTGGGTTGAAAAGGGAGCTAGGATGATTCGCCTGGACCTTAGGGAAGCGGGGATTGAAGAAGAAACTTTAGCTGGCCGGGTCGATTTTCACAGTCTTCGGGTAACCTATGCAACTCTCTTGGCAAAACGGGGTATCAATCTCCAAATCGCCCAAACCCTTCTTCGCCATTCCGATCCGAAACTGACAGCCCGAACCTATACCCGGCTAGGAATTGCCGATTTAGCGGGTGTTATCGACCAGTTGCCGGTTCCTTCTGCGATAGGCGATAGCAATCTGTAAACGCCATTTGTCATCGGAAGCATTCGCGTATTCTTTCGCGTACTATTCCAGAAGGTTATGAACCTTTCCCTCAAGGTAACCCAACCCGAAAACTATCAACAGTTCCAAACTGTGGCAAAAAAGAAAACCCCGTGAAAACCGCGTTTTATGTGGGAAATCACGGGGTTTATCTATCTTACTGTGGATTAGGCCCGGCAGGATTCGAACCTGCGACCAAGGGATTATGAGTCCGCTGTTCGCTAACGTAAGTGACGGTAGAAAAAGAACTTAGGAAGCACCAAATCCGTGGTTGCACTCCGGGTTGCACCTGTTTTTCCGCGAAGTAACCCCGCAAAAAACAAAAATGCGGTCTTTTCCGAGGTCTAACGTGCTCAATGCGTCACACAATCGCCTGGAAGCGGCGATACCCTCTCGTCGGGTGTAGCGGGATTGCGTACCCCACGCTAGAGGTGTAGCAAAACTGATCACCCCCTAGGGGGGTCGAAAATCTACCCTTTTTAACCGCGTCCCCCAACCAGGGTGGTTTCGCGCACAGGGATTGGTCACAGGGTACCCTTACGGGTGGGACTGGATACAATTACGTTAGAACATGAATGGAAGGGGTATTCTCATGGGTAAATCGACAAAGAAGCGACTCGTTCAGTTACGCGAACTCTTTGACGGCCTGCTGGAAAAGATTCGCATGGACGGTCCCACGATTGAAGTGGAACGCAATGGGGCGAAGGTGCTTTATCCCCACCCATTGCTCAAGCAATTGCCTGCTTTGAGTCGGGAACTTTCGAGACTGGAATCCGAGTTGGACTTCGAGGAAGTGGCCGGTGACCTGTCGGCGATTGACCCGGCAGTTTTACGCGGTCGTGCACCGTTGACGATCAGCGAAAAGCGGTCACGTAACAAGGCTACGAATCCGCATTGATTTGATTTGCGACTATTTAGCCGTGGGGATAGGGTCCGCGGCCTGAAAAACCGCACCTTCCACGGCTTCCCCACGGCTATTCTTTTTGGAAGGGTCAATTTGCGTAGGAAGGACGCAATGCTGCACTTTTCACTGGACGTATTCCGCTTGGCGGCGCGTGACGCCGTTTCATTCCTAACGACATTACTCGGTCCCTCCGTCCCGGAAGCAATCTTAGCCGAACTGACGTATAGGGGGCACCTGAAACCGGTCAGTCAATGCGTGATCGAGGCGATCATCGACCTTGGCGGACTGAAACGGACTGCGTTGAACGTCGATATCGTGACGTTAGATCAAACGCACCGTGCCGTTAAGGTGCTGGAGGCGGAAGACCCTGACGGCCTGGCTCCCACGGCAAGGCTTCAGGAACTTGAGGTTGAAGCGATTGCCGAACATGCGGCCAAACTGTACAGGAAACGCACGTTGGGCGATTCTCCACGAGACGCTGACGCAATGAAGCGTATTGCACAATTCTTTGCCAAGGTCGTTCCTGAAGGCTTAGATCAAATCCGTCGGATCGTGGAAGGACCAAGCACGGTCAACGAGAAGTTACTGGCGCTTGAACAACTTGGCGTTATCGGCGGGGAAGACGGCCCGAATTTTTCCGCTAACAAACTGGCATACTTACTCGGCGTCGTTCCATCAACGGTCAAGAGGACCGCCTATTGGCGTCGGCTTATGGCTGCCAAGCGGGAACACGAGAACCAAGCCGTGGAGGAATCCACCCGCAAGCACCGGGACCGCGCTAAAATCACCGAAACCTTCCCGTCCACCGGTGATTAACGCCGGGTGACATTCACTGGTGCATGCACCACCCATGCACCAGTGAACGAAAAAACCGAACGCCATAAATCCGCTTCCTAACGTAGGTTGCGGATTTTTTTATGCGCCGGATGCACCAAAAAGCGCGACCGGCTCCCCGTTCTATAGAAGGCTAATAGATCAGAACGGAGGCCAACATGAAGACGCATGAACCGCTGTTTTACGTGGATGCCAAGACCTTGGCGGACAAACTTGGGATCAGTCGGCGCACGCTGTTTCGTTTGGTTAGCGCCGGCAAGTTACCGCAACCAATCCGCTTGAGCAAACGCACTGTCCGTTGGGACTGGCAAGCCGTCCAAGAGTTTCTTTCCTCTAACGGCAATCGCCCAAAGCGGCGGGGAGGGGCAAATGTCTGAACCGATTGAAATCGTACTTTCCGCACTGGAACGCGCCGGCTGCGAACCCAAACAGATTCAGCCCAACGAATGGGAAGCATTCTGCCCGGCGCACCCCGACGGCGAGAAGCGAAGGAAGCGGAGTTTGCACGTTTCCCAAGGGCAAAAAGTCGCGCTGGTTCATTGTAAGGCGGGGTGCTCCACCGAGGCGGTGCTTTCCTCCCTCGGCCTGGAATGGAAAGACCTTTTCCCCAACCCAGATTCAGGAAATCACGTTAGGATGAAAACCCCTGCTGTCCAAAAGGCCAGTAACCAAAAGGACAATGGCCAAGTGTACCCCACGGCGAAAGCGGCTTTGCTGAGCTATGGACTCGGCAAACCGGATCAATGGTGGGCATACCAAGACGCCGAGGGTAACCCGGTCATGGTCGTTGCCCGCTGGAATCGGAACGGGGAGAAGACCTATCGTCCAGTACACAAGACCCCCGCGGGGTGGAAGCAGGGTGCACTCCCACCACCCCGGCCACTGTACAACCTGCCTGCGGTCCTAAACGAACCACCCGAAACGCCAATCGTTTTGGTTGAAGGCGAGAAGGCCGCTGAAGCTGCGAAAGACATTGGCTTTATCGCCACGACTTCCCCTAACGGCGCAAGCAACGCGAAGCACGCCGACTGGACCCCGGTAACGGGACGCAAACTGCTGATCCTGCCAGACAACGACGATGCGGGGTTGCGGTATGCCGAGGACGTGACCCGGCTGGCCTACGGAGCTGGAGCGGCAAGTGTCAAGATACTGGAATGGTCACGATTGTTTCCGAAGGCTTGTCACAAGTTTGAACCTGGCTATGACATTGCTGATTTGGTCGAGGGCCTACGCCAAGACCCCGACGCGGACCAATTGCTTCGCGACTTGGCGGAACGAATCCGAAACGTTGCGGCGGAAACGCCACCCGAACCGAGGCCGGGGGAAGACGTTAGGCGAGAAGAAACTGACTCACCCCTAACGGACTCCGAAACGGGAATAGCCACGTCAGGAAAAGACCCAAAACCCTCGAAATCGGCCAAGGAAACGCTGCAAGACGAATTCGACTTCCAACCGGTGACTGTGTGCTTGGCCGAGGTCCAACCGGTGAAGGTCGAATGGCTTTGGGAGAAGCGAATCCCCCTCGGTCGAATCACCCTTTTGGTTGGCAAACCCGGCCAAGGCAAGAGTTTTCTAGCTTGCGACTTTGCGGCAAGGGTCACCACCGGAACACCTTGGCCTAACGGTACACCTTGTCCACGGGGTTCGGTGCTGTTCATGACCCTGGAAGACGACCCCGCAGATACCATTCGCCCCCGGCTGGACGCATGCTTTGCCGACGTAAGCAAGGTGCACCTGCTGAAGGGCGTTAACTTCCGGGAGGCTAACGGCCAACGTGGGGAACGGTGCATTACCCTTGCTGATCTTGGCGTGATCGAAAAGGAACTGGAGCGGCTTGGCGATTGCAAACTCTTGGTCATCGACCCCATTGGCGACTTTCTCGGTTTGCAAACTGACGCCCACCGGGATAACGAAGTGCGTGCTGTTCTCAGTCCGTTGGCGGAACTAGCACGCAAGCACAAAGTGGCGGTCTTGGTGATCATGCACCGTCGGAAATCCATCGGCAACGGGGACGCTGACGAAACGGCTTTGGGGTCACGGGGATTCACAGGGATTGCCAGAAGCGTATGGCACGTCATGCGTGACCCCAACGACAAGAAGCGTGGGCTGTTTCTTCCAGGAAAGCAAAACCTGGCCGAAGAACAACCGGGACTGGCTTTCAAGATTGGTGGAGAACCGCCGAGGGTGCTTTGGGAGAAAGACCCCGTGGACATGACGGCTGACGACGGTTTGGCCCAAGAGGCTTTGGCAAGCCAACCTGGACGCAAACCCGACGTTATAGAGGAAGCCAAGGCGTTCTTACTGGAGGCTTTGGCTAACGGTCCACGACTGGCCAAGGACGTGAAACGCGAGTGGACCGAAGCACATTGTGGGAGCGTCAGAACGTTAGACCGTGCGAAACAGGAACTGGGGATTGAATGCTTCCGGGAATCAGTCCCCGGTCCATGGTACTGGAAGCTAGAGGAAACCCAAGATTGCAAGATCGCCAAGATCGCCAAGTTATAGGGGAATTTGGCAATCTTGGGAGGGAGTTAGGCATGAACACGTTAGGCAAGCAAACTTCCGTCCTAACGTCCAAGAGCTTCCGGGAGGTGGTGTTGTGGATCCTTTCATTTTTGATGGAATTTCTGGAGCGGAGCGCCTTTGGGTTTGAGATTTGGGGCTATCCGGCGGGCTCGAAGGAGGCGGAGGAGCGGGTCCGGCAGGCGGCCACGCAAAGGATTGGGGAGCACCGGAATGTGGTCCTGGTACCCCAGTGGCCGGATTCGGCGGGCTTTGGGGGGTTCAACTACCAGCGGATCGAGCCGTCCATGGCGGGGGCGGAGGCGGCGCGGGTCATCGTCGAGTATTTCTCGCACGTCATCAAGCGTTACATCCTGGGACAGACCCTGACGAGCGAGGCGGCCAATACGGGTCTGGGGAGCAATCTCGGGGAGATTCACCTGGCGACCTTCCAGCAGATTGTCCGCTACGACGCCCGCAACCTGGAAGAGTCGATCACAACCGACCTCGTCAGGCCCCTTTTGGAGCACAATTTTCCGGAGTTTGCTGAGGAAGATTTTCGGTTTGTGATCAAGACGGAGGATGAGAACGTCAGCGAGCGTCTGGAACTCTTGGAGCGGGCCTACCGGATGGGGCTGGCTATCAAGGCCGAGGAGATCAGGAAACTGGTCGGGATCAGCCCGCCCGGGCCGGAAGATGAGGTCGTGCAGCTGCCGGGGCAGGGTGAAGAACCCCAAACGGCGGTTCCCTTTAGTTATGCGAGGGCGAAAGGCATCCAGTACTCTCTCCCTGAAGGTTTGCCGGAGAACCCAGAGGAAGGAACACGGGTCACAATTAAAGGCAAGACGTATGCTTACATACCCAATGCGGCTGGCAAGCTTCAGTGGCAAGTCGTTGACGAGACGAAAAGTGGACCATCGCAACTGAAAGAACCGTCGGCTTCCTCGAAAAAGGAGGAAAAACACGCTGGTCCTCAGCAGAAGGCCAGCAAACTTCCTCAGGTCAAGTTCGGACCGACGACGCCTCAGCGGTTTATCCAGTTCCGTGATTCCTTGCCAACTGATAAGCGGGCCTATCTCTCGCAATACACTGCGGAAGAGATTGAAGATAAAATTAAGGCGGGTGCGAAAATCTTCCAGACAGAAGACGGGACAACCGGTTACATGCTGGTTCCGATCCCGGATAGGCCGGGCGAGTATGATCTTTGCAATGTGTTCCGCACCCCGCAAGGACCTAAAGGCGGGGGACAGGCGGCGGTGATTGAGGCCATCCGTCAGGGGGCCACAACGCTCGATTGCATTGGCGATGGTCTTGCGAAAATCTACCACAAGTTCGGGTTTAAGGTGTGCAAAGTTGTGCCCTGGGATGATCAGTATGCCCCCGAGGGGTGGGATTACGAAAAGAATGACCGACCGCCGATTTACTTCATGCGATATGTCGGCGATACTCGCAATCCAGAGGAAATTAAGAAGCGGGCGGAAAGTGGATATTATGGAGTCTTTCGGAAGGAAGATTTTCCAGTTGGATATGAGGAACATCCAAAATGAGCGAAACACAACAGATCAAGAGACCCAGAAATGAGGAAGAGGCCAAGGAAATGGCCAAATCATTTCGCCGTACAGAGACCACATTGACGGAACCTTTGCCACCGCCAGAAGACCTGCCTCCCGAGGAGTATAAGAAAGCCGAGGCGGAATACGAACAAAAAATGAAGCAATATTTCCTGGAAAGTATCTACGGGGCCAATTACAAGGAAAATCCGTATTACCTCTTGCGTGAACCCTACTGGGACAACGAATGGGAGGCCATTAAAGACCTGATTCTGTAGACTTTGTCTTCTCTATTTTCAATCCTCTCGTGGCGCCCCCCACGAAGGCCGCCTGTGACGCCGTGCACAGGCGGTTCTTTTTGTACCCGGTATTGGCCCGGTGGTTCTCTATTCCTAGAAGCGGGAACACGAGAACCAAGCCGTGGAGGAATCCACCCGCAAGCACCGGGACCGCGCTAAAATCACCGAAACCTTCCCATCCACCGGTGATTAACGCCCGGTGACATTCACTGGTGCATGCACCACCCATGCACCAGTGAACGAAAAAACCGAACGCCATAAATCCGCTTCCTAACGTAGGTTGCGGATTTTTTTATGCGCCGGATGCACCAAAAAGCGCGACCGGCTCCCCGTTCTATAGAAGGCTAATAGATCAGAACGGAGGCCAACATGAAGACGCATGAACCGCTGTTTTACGTGGATGCCAAGACCTTGGCGGACAAACTTGGGATCAGTCGGCGCACGCTGTTTCGTTTGGTTAGCGCCGGCAAGTTACCGCAACCAATCCGCTTGAGCAAACGCACTGTCCGTTGGGACTGGCAAGCCGTCCAAGAGTTTCTTTCCTCTAACGGCAATCGCCCAAAGCGGCGGGGAGGGGCAAATGTCTGAACCGATTGAAATCGTACTTTCCGCACTGGAACGCGCCGGCTGCGAACCCAAACAGATTCAGCCCAACGAATGGGAAGCATTCTGCCCGGCGCACCCCGACGGCGAGAAGCGAAGGAAGCGGAGTTTGCACGTTTCCCAAGGGCAAAAAGTCGCGCTGGTTCATTGTAAGGCGGGGTGCTCCACCGAGGCGGTGCTTTCCTCCCTCGGCCTGGAATGGAAAGACCTTTTCCCCAACCCAGATTCAGGAAATCACGTTAGGATGAAAACCCCTGCTGTCCAAAAGGCCAGTAACCAAAAGGACAATGGCCAAGTGTACCCCACGGCGAAAGCGGCTTTGCTGAGCTATGGACTCGGCAAACCGGATCAATGGTGGGCATACCAAGACGCCGAGGGTAACCCGGTCATGGTCGTTGCCCGCTGGAATCGGAACGGGGAGAAGACCTATCGTCCAGTACACAAGACCCCCGCGGGGTGGAAGCAGGGTGCACTCCCACCACCCCGGCCACTGTACAACCTGCCTGCGGTCCTAAACGAACCACCCGAAACGCCAATCGTTTTGGTTGAAGGCGAGAAGGCCGCTGAAGCTGCGAAAGACATTGGCTTTATCGCCACGACTTCCCCTAACGGCGCAAGCAACGCGAAGCACGCCGACTGGACCCCGGTAACGGGACGCAAACTGCTGATCCTGCCAGACAACGACGATGCGGGGTTGCGGTATGCCGAGGACGTGACCCGGCTGGCCTACGGAGCTGGAGCGGCAAGTGTCAAGATACTGGAATGGTCACGATTGTTTCCGAAGGCTTGTCACAAGTTTGAACCTGGCTATGACATTGCTGATTTGGTCGAGGGCCTACGCCAAGACCCCGACGCGGACCAATTGCTTCGCGACTTGGCGGAACGAATCCGAAACGTTGCGGCGGAAACGCCACCCGAACCGAGGCCGGGGGAAGACGTTAGGCGAGAAGAAACTGACTCACCCCTAACGGACTCCGAAACGGGAATAGCCACGTCAGGAAAAGACCCAAAACCCTCGAAATCGGCCAAGGAAACGCTGCAAGACGAATTCGACTTCCAACCGGTGACTGTGTGCTTGGCCGAGGTCCAACCGGTGAAGGTCGAATGGCTTTGGGAGAAGCGAATCCCCCTCGGTCGAATCACCCTTTTGGTTGGCAAACCCGGCCAAGGCAAGAGTTTTCTAGCTTGCGACTTTGCGGCAAGGGTCACCACCGGAACACCTTGGCCTAACGGTACACCTTGTCCACGGGGTTCGGTGCTGTTCATGACCCTGGAAGACGACCCCGCAGATACCATTCGCCCCCGGCTGGACGCATGCTTTGCCGACGTAAGCAAGGTGCACCTGCTGAAGGGCGTTAACTTCCGGGAGGCTAACGGCCAACGTGGGGAACGGTGCATTACCCTTGCTGATCTTGGCGTGATCGAAAAGGAACTGGAGCGGCTTGGCGATTGCAAACTCTTGGTCATCGACCCCATTGGCGACTTTCTCGGTTTGCAAACTGACGCCCACCGGGATAACGAAGTGCGTGCTGTTCTCAGTCCGTTGGCGGAACTAGCACGCAAGCACAAAGTGGCGGTCTTGGTGATCATGCACCGTCGGAAATCCATCGGCAACGGGGACGCTGACGAAACGGCTTTGGGGTCACGGGGATTCACAGGGATTGCCAGAAGCGTATGGCACGTCATGCGTGACCCCAACGACAAGAAGCGTGGGCTGTTTCTTCCAGGAAAGCAAAACCTGGCCGAAGAACAACCGGGACTGGCTTTCAAGATTGGTGGAGAACCGCCGAGGGTGCTTTGGGAGAAAGACCCCGTGGACATGACGGCTGACGACGGTTTGGCCCAAGAGGCTTTGGCAAGCCAACCTGGACGCAAACCCGACGTTATAGAGGAAGCCAAGGCGTTCTTACTGGAGGCTTTGGCTAACGGTCCACGACTGGCCAAGGACGTGAAACGCGAGTGGACCGAAGCACATTGTGGGAGCGTCAGAACGTTAGACCGTGCGAAACAGGAACTGGGGATTGAATGCTTCCGGGAATCAGTCCCCGGTCCATGGTACTGGAAGCTAGAGGAAACCCAAGATTGCAAGATCGCCAAGATCGCCAAGTTATAGGGGAATTTGGCAATCTTGGGAGGGAGTTAGGCATGAACACGTTAGGCAAGCAAACTTCCGTCCTAACGTCCAAGAGCTTCCGGGAGGTGGTGTTGTGGATCCTTTCATTTTTGATGGAATTTCTGGAGCGGAGCGCCTTTGGGTTTGAGATTTGGGGCTATCCGGCGGGCTCGAAGGAGGCGGAGGAGCGGGTCCGGCAGGCGGCCACGCAAAGGATTGGGGAGCACCGGAATGTGGTCCTGGTACCCCAGTGGCCGGATTCGGCGGGCTTTGGGGGGTTCAACTACCAGCGGATCGAGCCGTCCATGGCGGGGGCGGAGGCGGCGCGGGTCATCGTCGAGTATTTCTCGCACGTCATCAAGCGTTACATCCTGGGACAGACCCTGACGAGCGAGGCGGCCAATACGGGTCTGGGGAGCAATCTCGGGGAGATTCACCTGGCGACCTTCCAGCAGATTGTCCGCTACGACGCCCGCAACCTGGAAGAGTCGATCACAACCGACCTCGTCAGGCCCCTTTTGGAGCACAATTTTCCGGAGTTTGCTGAGGAAGATTTTCGGTTTGTGATCAAGACGGAGGATGAGAACGTCAGCGAGCGTCTGGAACTCTTGGAGCGGGCCTACCGGATGGGGCTGGCTATCAAGGCCGAGGAGATCAGGAAACTGGTCGGGATCAGCCCGCCCGGGCCGGAAGATGAGGTCGTGCAGCTGCCGGGGCAGGGTGAAGAACCCCAAACGGCGGTTCCCTTTAGTTATGCGAGGGCGAAAGGCATCCAGTACTCTCTCCCTGAAGGTTTGCCGGAGAACCCAGAGGAAGGAACACGGGTCACAATTAAAGGCAAGACGTATGCTTACATACCCAATGCGGCTGGCAAGCTTCAGTGGCAAGTCGTTGACGAGACGAAAAGTGGACCATCGCAACTGAAAGAACCGTCGGCTTCCTCGAAAAAGGAGGAAAAACACGCTGGTCCTCAGCAGAAGGCCAGCAAACTTCCTCAGGTCAAGTTCGGACCGACGACGCCTCAGCGGTTTATCCAGTTCCGTGATTCCTTGCCAACTGATAAGCGGGCCTATCTCTCGCAATACACTGCGGAAGAGATTGAAGATAAAATTAAGGCGGGTGCGAAAATCTTCCAGACAGAAGACGGGACAACCGGTTACATGCTGGTTCCGATCCCGGATAGGCCGGGCGAGTATGATCTTTGCAATGTGTTCCGCACCCCGCAAGGACCTAAAGGCGGGGGACAGGCGGCGGTGATTGAGGCCATCCGTCAGGGGGCCACAACGCTCGATTGCATTGGCGATGGTCTTGCGAAAATCTACCACAAGTTCGGGTTTAAGGTGTGCAAAGTTGTGCCCTGGGATGATCAGTATGCCCCCGAGGGGTGGGATTACGAAAAGAATGACCGACCGCCGATTTACTTCATGCGATATGTCGGCGATACTCGCAATCCAGAGGAAATTAAGAAGCGGGCGGAAAGTGGATATTATGGAGTCTTTCGGAAGGAAGATTTTCCAGTTGGATATGAGGAACATCCAAAATGAGCGAAACACAACAGATCAAGAGACCCAGAAATGAGGAAGAGGCCAAGGAAATGGCCAAATCATTTCGCCGTACAGAGACCACATTGACGGAACCTTTGCCACCGCCAGAAGACCTGCCTCCCGAGGAGTATAAGAAAGCCGAGGCGGAATACGAACAAAAAATGAAGCAATATTTCCTGGAAAGTATCTACGGGGCCAATTACAAGGAAAATCCGTATTACCTCTTGCGTGAACCCTACTGGGACAACGAATGGGAGGCCATTAAAGACCTGATTCTGTAGACTTTGTCTTCTCTATTTTCAATCCTCTCGTGGCGCCCCCCACGAAGGCCGCCTGTGACGCCGTGCACAGGCGGTTCTTTTTGTACCCGGTATTGGCCCGGTGGTTCTCTATTCCTAGAAGCGGGAACACGAGAACCAAGCCGTGGAGGAATCCACCCGCAAGCACCGGGACCGCGCTAAAATCACCGAAACCTTCCCATCCACCGGTGATTAACGCCCGGTGACATTCACTGGTGCATGCACCACCCATGCACCAGTGAACGAAAAAACCGAACGCCATAAATCCGCTTCCTAACGTAGGTTGCGGATTTTTTTATGCGCCGGATGCACCAAAAAGCGCGACCGGCTCCCCGTTCTATAGAAGGCTAATAGATCAGAACGGAGGCCAACATGAAGACGCATGAACCGCTGTTTTACGTGGATGCCAAGACCTTGGCGGACAAACTTGGGATCAGTCGGCGCACGCTGTTTCGTTTGGTTAGCGCCGGCAAGTTACCGCAACCAATCCGCTTGAGCAAACGCACTGTCCGTTGGGACTGGCAAGCCGTCCAAGAGTTTCTTTCCTCTAACGGCAATCGCCCAAAGCGGCGGGGAGGGGCAAATGTCTGAACCGATTGAAATCGTACTTTCCGCACTGGAACGCGCCGGCTGCGAACCCAAACAGATTCAGCCCAACGAATGGGAAGCATTCTGCCCGGCGCACCCCGACGGCGAGAAGCGAAGGAAGCGGAGTTTGCACGTTTCCCAAGGGCAAAAAGTCGCGCTGGTTCATTGTAAGGCGGGGTGCTCCACCGAGGCGGTGCTTTCCTCCCTCGGCCTGGAATGGAAAGACCTTTTCCCCAACCCAGATTCAGGAAATCACGTTAGGATGAAAACCCCTGCTGTCCAAAAGGCCAGTAACCAAAAGGACAATGGCCAAGTGTACCCCACGGCGAAAGCGGCTTTGCTGAGCTATGGACTCGGCAAACCGGATCAATGGTGGGCATACCAAGACGCCGAGGGTAACCCGGTCATGGTCGTTGCCCGCTGGAATCGGAACGGGGAGAAGACCTATCGTCCAGTACACAAGACCCCCGCGGGGTGGAAGCAGGGTGCACTCCCACCACCCCGGCCACTGTACAACCTGCCTGCGGTCCTAAACGAACCACCCGAAACGCCAATCGTTTTGGTTGAAGGCGAGAAGGCCGCTGAAGCTGCGAAAGACATTGGCTTTATCGCCACGACTTCCCCTAACGGCGCAAGCAACGCGAAGCACGCCGACTGGACCCCGGTAACGGGACGCAAACTGCTGATCCTGCCAGACAACGACGATGCGGGGTTGCGGTATGCCGAGGACGTGACCCGGCTGGCCTACGGAGCTGGAGCGGCAAGTGTCAAGATACTGGAATGGTCACGATTGTTTCCGAAGGCTTGTCACAAGTTTGAACCTGGCTATGACATTGCTGATTTGGTCGAGGGCCTACGCCAAGACCCCGACGCGGACCAATTGCTTCGCGACTTGGCGGAACGAATCCGAAACGTTGCGGCGGAAACGCCACCCGAACCGAGGCCGGGGGAAGACGTTAGGCGAGAAGAAACTGACTCACCCCTAACGGACTCCGAAACGGGAATAGCCACGTCAGGAAAAGACCCAAAACCCTCGAAATCGGCCAAGGAAACGCTGCAAGACGAATTCGACTTCCAACCGGTGACTGTGTGCTTGGCCGAGGTCCAACCGGTGAAGGTCGAATGGCTTTGGGAGAAGCGAATCCCCCTCGGTCGAATCACCCTTTTGGTTGGCAAACCCGGCCAAGGCAAGAGTTTTCTAGCTTGCGACTTTGCGGCAAGGGTCACCACCGGAACACCTTGGCCTAACGGTACACCTTGTCCACGGGGTTCGGTGCTGTTCATGACCCTGGAAGACGACCCCGCAGATACCATTCGCCCCCGGCTGGACGCATGCTTTGCCGACGTAAGCAAGGTGCACCTGCTGAAGGGCGTTAACTTCCGGGAGGCTAACGGCCAACGTGGGGAACGGTGCATTACCCTTGCTGATCTTGGCGTGATCGAAAAGGAACTGGAGCGGCTTGGCGATTGCAAACTCTTGGTCATCGACCCCATTGGCGACTTTCTCGGTTTGCAAACTGACGCCCACCGGGATAACGAAGTGCGTGCTGTTCTCAGTCCGTTGGCGGAACTAGCACGCAAGCACAAAGTGGCGGTCTTGGTGATCATGCACCGTCGGAAATCCATCGGCAACGGGGACGCTGACGAAACGGCTTTGGGGTCACGGGGATTCACAGGGATTGCCAGAAGCGTATGGCACGTCATGCGTGACCCCAACGACAAGAAGCGTGGGCTGTTTCTTCCAGGAAAGCAAAACCTGGCCGAAGAACAACCGGGACTGGCTTTCAAGATTGGTGGAGAACCGCCGAGGGTGCTTTGGGAGAAAGACCCCGTGGACATGACGGCTGACGACGGTTTGGCCCAAGAGGCTTTGGCAAGCCAACCTGGACGCAAACCCGACGTTATAGAGGAAGCCAAGGCGTTCTTACTGGAGGCTTTGGCTAACGGTCCACGACTGGCCAAGGACGTGAAACGCGAGTGGACCGAAGCACATTGTGGGAGCGTCAGAACGTTAGACCGTGCGAAACAGGAACTGGGGATTGAATGCTTCCGGGAATCAGTCCCCGGTCCATGGTACTGGAAGCTAGAGGAAACCCAAGATTGCAAGATCGCCAAGATCGCCAAGTTATAGGGGAATTTGGCAATCTTGGGAGGGAGTTAGGCATGAACACGTTAGGCAAGCAAACTTCCGTCCTAACGTCCAAGAGCTTCCGGGAGGTGGTGTTGTGGATCCTTTCATTTTTGATGGAATTTCTGGAGCGGAGCGCCTTTGGGTTTGAGATTTGGGGCTATCCGGCGGGCTCGAAGGAGGCGGAGGAGCGGGTCCGGCAGGCGGCCACGCAAAGGATTGGGGAGCACCGGAATGTGGTCCTGGTACCCCAGTGGCCGGATTCGGCGGGCTTTGGGGGGTTCAACTACCAGCGGATCGAGCCGTCCATGGCGGGGGCGGAGGCGGCGCGGGTCATCGTCGAGTATTTCTCGCACGTCATCAAGCGTTACATCCTGGGACAGACCCTGACGAGCGAGGCGGCCAATACGGGTCTGGGGAGCAATCTCGGGGAGATTCACCTGGCGACCTTCCAGCAGATTGTCCGCTACGACGCCCGCAACCTGGAAGAGTCGATCACAACCGACCTCGTCAGGCCCCTTTTGGAGCACAATTTTCCGGAGTTTGCTGAGGAAGATTTTCGGTTTGTGATCAAGACGGAGGATGAGAACGTCAGCGAGCGTCTGGAACTCTTGGAGCGGGCCTACCGGATGGGGCTGGCTATCAAGGCCGAGGAGATCAGGAAACTGGTCGGGATCAGCCCGCCCGGGCCGGAAGATGAGGTCGTGCAGCTGCCGGGGCAGGGTGAAGAACCCCAAACGGCGGTTCCCTTTAGTTATGCGAGGGCGAAAGGCATCCAGTACTCTCTCCCTGAAGGTTTGCCGGAGAACCCAGAGGAAGGAACACGGGTCACAATTAAAGGCAAGACGTATGCTTACATACCCAATGCGGCTGGCAAGCTTCAGTGGCAAGTCGTTGACGAGACGAAAAGTGGACCATCGCAACTGAAAGAACCGTCGGCTTCCTCGAAAAAGGAGGAAAAACACGCTGGTCCTCAGCAGAAGGCCAGCAAACTTCCTCAGGTCAAGTTCGGACCGACGACGCCTCAGCGGTTTATCCAGTTCCGTGATTCCTTGCCAACTGATAAGCGGGCCTATCTCTCGCAATACACTGCGGAAGAGATTGAAGATAAAATTAAGGCGGGTGCGAAAATCTTCCAGACAGAAGACGGGACAACCGGTTACATGCTGGTTCCGATCCCGGATAGGCCGGGCGAGTATGATCTTTGCAATGTGTTCCGCACCCCGCAAGGACCTAAAGGCGGGGGACAGGCGGCGGTGATTGAGGCCATCCGTCAGGGGGCCACAACGCTCGATTGCATTGGCGATGGTCTTGCGAAAATCTACCACAAGTTCGGGTTTAAGGTGTGCAAAGTTGTGCCCTGGGATGATCAGTATGCCCCCGAGGGGTGGGATTACGAAAAGAATGACCGACCGCCGATTTACTTCATGCGATATGTCGGCGATACTCGCAATCCAGAGGAAATTAAGAAGCGGGCGGAAAGTGGATATTATGGAGTCTTTCGGAAGGAAGATTTTCCAGTTGGATATGAGGAACATCCAAAATGAGCGAAACACAACAGATCAAGAGACCCAGAAATGAGGAAGAGGCCAAGGAAATGGCCAAATCATTTCGCCGTACAGAGACCACATTGACGGAACCTTTGCCACCGCCAGAAGACCTGCCTCCCGAGGAGTATAAGAAAGCCGAGGCGGAATACGAACAAAAAATGAAGCAATATTTCCTGGAAAGTATCTACGGGGCCAATTACAAGGAAAATCCGTATTACCTCTTGCGTGAACCCTACTGGGACAACGAATGGGAGGCCATTAAAGACCTGATTCTGTAGACTTTGTCTTCTCTATTTTCAATCCTCTCGTGGCGCCCCCCACGAAGGCCGCCTGTGACGCCGTGCACAGGCGGTTCTTTTTGTACCCGGTATTGGCCCGGTGGTTCTCTATTCCTAGAAGCGGGAACACGAGAACCAAGCCGTGGAGGAATCCACCCGCAAGCACCGGGACCGCGCTAAAATCACCGAAACCTTCCCATCCACCGGTGATTAACGCCCGGTGACATTCACTGGTGCATGCACCACCCATGCACCAGTGAACGAAAAAACCGAACGCCATAAATCCGCTTCCTAACGTAGGTTGCGGATTTTTTTATGCGCCAAATTCACCAAAAAGCGCCACCGTTTCCCCGTTCTATAGATGGCTTGTAGATCGAGGCCGAGGCCCGGCAGGGAGTGTCGAAGGAACAGCATGTTCCACCTCGGCGGCAATCCGAAATGAACATCAGGGAGGCACAGTTTTGAGGGGAATTAGGCATGAGCACGTTAGCGAAAGACGTTTCACCCCTAACGTTCAAGACCTTCCGGGAGGTGGCGTTGTGGGTCCTTCGCCAAGGATACCGGCTGAAGATGCGGAAGGACGGGGTGATCGAGGCCTGGAGCATCCTTGGCCGTCGAATCCCGCCGGAGAATCTGAACGCCCTGGAACGATTCTATGACGACCTAAAGCGCCGGCTGAAAAAGCCCCGTGGTTGGCCTAAGGACGTGGACCTTCCATCGTGGTGGTCAGATATAGCCCTTGGCTTCAAGATCAAGCGTGCAAGGCCAAATCCGTGCACGGAATGCGGCTTTCCGGTGGTGGTGCTGATCGACTTCGACTACTGGACCGAGTGGCGCTGCCCGCAGTGTGGCTGCATAACTGAACCTTGCTCACCTAACGTTAAGCCAGTATCATGACGCCGACTCGGTGGGTGGGATAGGTGACGACCGACAAGCCGCACAGTACCCCCGGCTTCCCACCCACGTTTCTTTGAGGGGTACGGCTCTTTTCGTTGGGGGTACAGAGTATGGCCTACATCTTCAAAAAGACCCTCACGCGGTGGTACCACAAAGGGGAGCGGATCACCGCGGCCAAGGCCAAGCGGCTGATCAAGCAAAAGAAACCCGTCGAAAAGCGGAAGGAAGAATCCCGCAAATGGTATATCCGGCTCCGGCTCCCCAACGGCCAAGTGAAAGAGTTTCCGGGGTTCACCGACAAGAAGGCGACTCTGGCCTACGCGGCTGACCTGGAGAAGGACGCAGAACGGTTGGCCGCTGGAGTGATCCACCCCACGGATAAGTTTCTCCGGGAGGGGGTGGAAAAGCACCTGGACGACTTCCAGAAAGACCTGGAAGGCCGCAGGAGAAGCCAGAAGCATATCCGGTTGACGCTGACCCGGATTCGCAAAACGTTCTCTCTTGCTAACGTCTTAACCCTCGGCGACATTCGACCGCAAGTGATCAGGGACGCGATTCTGTCCTTGGACGTTAGCACAGAAACGAAGAATCACCACCTAGTGGCCTGCAAGGCGTTCTCCCGATGGTTGTGGAAGCACGGAAGACTTCCCGACGATCCACTGGTTGGACTGTCTCGCTGGAACGCCGAGGTGGACCGTCGGGTACGGCGAAGGGTACTGACCGGTGAGGAATTGCGCCGGCTGATCGAAATCACCGAACAAAGCCAACGAACGTTCCGAGGCCTAACGGGACGTGACCGAGCGGCTTTGTACTTACTGGCCAGTTATTCGGGGTTTCGTGCTTCGGAGTTGGCCAGTTTGACCCGTGGGGCATTGAACCTGGAGACTGACCCGCCGACGGTCACGGTGGAAGCGGCCTACGCGAAGAACAAGCGTCAGGATACGATCCCGCTACCCGAAGACGTTGCCAAGTATCTCGGCGACTGGATGAGCACTCGGCCAACGATTCCAACCCCTCTAACGAGACTCTGGCCGGGGACGTGGTTCACCAAGGCGGCCAAGATGATTCGCCAGGACCTGGAGGAAGCGGGGATCCCACCTTCCACCGAGACTGGCCAGTTAGACTTCCATTCTCTCCGAGGGACCTACGCAACGATGCTTGCACGGGTGGGGGTTAATCTGCAAACGGCGCAAGCGCTCATGCGACACTCTGACCCCAAGCTAACGGCCAGAACCTACACCAAATTGGGGGTGACTGATCTTGGCGAGACAGTCCGCCGACTGGACGTTGCGGTTTCGCCACACTCTGATCGTGAAAAAAAGACCATGGGGTAAATACCCTTGGTGTCAAAAATCGGTTTTTGGTTGCACTTATGGTTGCACTTCTTGGGTTCCCTACGTGGTTTTTTCTGTCTCTAACTGACATGCAAGAAATGTGTCAAGAAACATTGTGGCAAAAAAGAAAACCCCGTGAAAACCGAGTTTTATGTGGGAAATCACGGGGTTTATCTATCTTACTGTGGATTAGGCCCGGCAGGATTCGAACCTGCGACCAAGGGATTATGAGTCCCCTGCTCTGACCGCTGAGCTACGGGCCCAACTTTCGGTCAAACCATGTCTTTCGGCGTTTTCGCGGGCCGGGCAAGGACGATATGGAAGCCCGTTCTGACACCTCTTGAGCCGGTTCTGACACCTGTTAAGCTAGCCCCCATATTGCGACACCCGCCAGCTTCCACCAGCGGGTGTTGGGGGTCATGTCACGGTTATTTCCAGGGGGCTTGTTCATGAGTAAGTCTAACAAACCGCCCAAATCACGTCCAGACTTCCCACTTTTCCCACAGCGGAACGCAGAAAACACCGACCTGGAAACGGTCACGACAGTTGCCTTGGCGAACCTCGTGGGTTTGGTGCCAAACCCGTTGCGACGGCATGACTGTCGGTTACCAGCAGAGTCAGCCACGTTGTACGCATTGAAGTGTGTCGGCTTTATCAGGCTAACGTAGCAGGCTAACGCAGGACGAAGACGAGGTTGGCACAGCACCTTCTGTTCTTGGCCTGGCCAGAAATTGCGGAAAGCCCTTAAATGCTGAGTGTGAATGCGATACCCATGGCGAGGACCTCGCACCACTATGGCAGCAATGTCTCGCAACAGGTCGTCGAGGTACTAGCTCAGAATTGGCTGAAGGATCAAAAGAGACCCAGCGACTAGAAAAGTGGCCGGGACGCCTAAGTAGCCCTTTGGTGGGTCCTCGGTTTATTAAATTATGCGGGCTTCTCGATACACATCACCGTCGTTCCCTACCAACAGAGGTGTGGCACCTCTTGCCACAAAGATCTGATGTCCACCATTCCCCCGGCACACATTGTTCCGCGCTGTACCGGCGGCGTTTTGGAAATACACGATGCCAGACACTCCATTTCCCACACAGATGTTACCCTCCAGCGTGGGCGTGGCTTGGCCCTGTAGCTGAATGCCATCATACGCGTTGTTTCGGCAGACATTCTTCTGGGCTGTACCACCAGCGTTGTCAAAATACGCTATGCCGCAGTATTGATTCTCCTCGCAGGTGTTGCCCTCCAGCGTGGGCGCCGCCTGCTCCGTTATCACAATGCCATAACCTCGATTGTCTCGGCAAACATTACTCTGCGCCGTGCCACTAGCCTTGCCAAAATACACTATGCCGCTTTCCTGATTCTCCTCACACGTGTTTCCCTCCAGCGTGGGCGCGGCCTGGCCCTGTAGCACAATCCCACCATTCGCGTTGTTTCGGCAGACATTCTTTCGCGCCGTGCCACCCGCATTGGCAGAATATACTATCCCGCTCGCTTGATTCCCCTCACAGGTATTGCCCTCCAGCGTGGGCGCGGCCTGCTCCGTTATCACAATGCCATAACCTCGATTGTCTCGGCAAACATTACTCTGCGCCGTGCCACTAGCCTTGCCAAAATACACTATGCCGCTTTGTTGATTCCCTTCACAGGTGTTATTCTCCAGCGTGGGCGTGGCTTGGCCCTGTAGCTGAATGCCATCATACGCGTTGTTTCGGCAGACATTCTTCTGGGCTGTACCACCAGCGTTGCCAAAATACGCTATGCCGCAGTATTGATTCTCCTCGCAGGTGTTGCCCTCCAGCGTGGGCGCGGCTTGCTTCCGTACCCCAATTCCGTGGTAGCCATTGTTTCGGCAGACATTCTTCTGTGCTGTACCACCCGCGTTGTCGAAATACGCTATGCCAGCCTGTTGATTTTCCTCGCAGGTGTTGCCTTCCAGCGTGGGCCTGGCTTGCTCGTGTACCCCAATTCCGTGGTAGCCATTGTTTCGGCAGACGTTGTTCCGCGCCGTGCCGCCAGCCCTTTCAAAATACGCGATGCCAGACTGTTGATTCCCCTCGCAGGTGTTGACCTCCAGCGTGGGCGTCGCTTTCCCGTGCAGACTTATGCCATGATAGGTATTCTTTCGACACATGTTGTTTCGCGCATTTCCCGCGGCGGTCGCCTTGTAGGCGATACCCGATTCAGAGTTCTCTTCGCACACGTTGCCTTCCAGAATTGGCCGTGCTTCCCCTCCTACCCCAATCCCGTATGAACCGTTCTTACGACAGGAGTTGTTCCGGACGGCTCCCGATGCGGCATTCGTGTACATAATGCCGCATTCGCGATTGTCCTGACATAAGTTGTCCTCGAGATCGACTTTCGCAAGATGAGTGACGGCCACACCGTATTGCGCATTGCACACAGTTTGGCACTTCCTTACCTTCCCTAATGCGACACTATGGAACCATAACCCCGTTCCGCCAGAATTATCTTTCCGCACCGCACCCTGAAAGCGACACCATTCAAACGTTGCTTCACCTGAAATCACTTCAACCACATTGGCCTTAGTCTCACCCGAATGTTGGAACATGATTCCCTTGGCAAGGAATCTCCCTTCTCCAGAGAACTTCACTACAAACCCTTCCCTGTTGCACACCACCCGCGTGCGATCCATCCCCGCCCCCAGCAAACTCAACGATGTGGTGATCTCAAGAGGGTGCTCAAGTTTGAAAGTGCCTTCACCCAAGCGTATCGTACCCCCTTCAGGACATCGAGCGATGGCTTCCTCCAAACTGCACACATCGCCATCACCGCTGAGACCCACCCCAATTTCCTTGCCCTGGCTTGATTCTTGACGGACCGAAGCGACGGCTTCCGCGCTCGTTGGCCGTTGTTTCATGGCCCCGTACAACTGGCGGACCCACGCCTGCGCCCCTTGGACACATCGCTTTTCCGGATCAAAATGCAGGGCTTGCAGAAGGAGCGACTTCTCAGCGTGGGTTAATCCATCCAGGATTGGCTCGCCCCGCTTCTGACGCTCGACGATCTCGACAGGATTTGTCCCAAAAGGCTCCTTTCCCGTCCGCAGTTTGATATACGTCGCCGCCAGGGAATAGAGATCCACCGATGGGGTCAATCGGTGCTCTTCCCAGGCCTCTGGTGGTAAGTAGCCAAAAGTCCCCGAGCCCGTGTGCGACGCCGTGCTCGCCCCCACCAGCTTCGCTAGCCCTAAATCCCCAATCTTGACATGCCCATGAAAAAGCAGAAGATTTTGCGGCTTGATGTCCCGGTGATAAATCCCCTTCTCATGCAAAAAGTCCAGCCCATCCGCTGACTCGTACATCCACTTGATGAGCTTATTCAAGGGAATACCTTGCTGACCTTGTCTCTGGTATTCCGCCAGCACCTGTAACAGATCCCCTTCAGTCGCCAATTCCCACCGTGTGACCAGATAGCCCGACACCAACCAGTAGTCCAAAAGGCTCACAATGTGGGGATGGCCGGAAAACTCCTTGACGAAATTGAGACTGTCAAGTTCCTTCTTGACTGCCGGGCTTTCACCATCAATGGGATCGAGAGAAGCCTTGATTGCGGAACGGATACCGCTGGGGGATTCAACTTCCCAGACCTCGCCGAATCCGCCGCGTCCTAGCCGCTTGACCAGGCGAAACGTCTGCTCGTTCTCCAAAAATGCCCGGACGACGTCGTCCATAGCTGAATGTCCCAGTTGCCATACTCCAAAGTGGCACAGCGAGATGAATTCCTCATTCCAAGTTTAGCATATGTTATGTTATTAATAAGCCCTGGTGTCGAGTACCGCTTCTCCGAAAACGGGATTCTCGATGGTCCGTTGTCAATTGGGGACAATTGCGTGTCAAGGGGTTTCTGAAAAATGTTTCCGGGCGGAAAAATCTCCAAGATCGAGTCGAGTGATTCGTCTTAATTCATAGAGGCCCGGAAGGGCAAGAGGTTGAAAAGGTTTCAGAGAGTTCGGTTGTTGTCAAACAGCAAGTGAAAAAGGAGGGTGTATCATGGTGTTCGGCAAAACGCAGTGGTGGGTTCTGGCAGGTATTGGTGCATTAGTGGTGGGTAGCCTTGGGGTTGCGACGACCTGGAGCTACATCAAGACAGCCTGGCGAGGGGTCGGGAAGGGAATTCGCGAGGCCACGCCGATCGCTTTCGATCTGGAGCGTCTGAATGGCGAACTAAAGGACCTGGAGCCGGAGATTCGCCGTAACCAAGGCGTAGTGGCCCAGCTTGAAGTCGAAGTCGAGAATCTCGAACGGGACATCGCCCAGATGGAGGAAGAACAAGTGAAGGCGACGGCTGAAATGCGGAAACTCCGTGAGGCACTCAGCGAGGGGAAATCGGAGTATCAGTTTGCCAGTCGCACGTACAAGAAAAGTGAAGTGGAGGCCGACCTGGCCAAGCGACTGGATCGCTATGAGGCCCGCCAGTCGGAGCTGGACGCCAAGAAACAACTCCTTGAGGAACGGCGGCGCAACATGGAGGCAGCGGTGCGCAAGGTCAACCAATACCGGCAGCAGTATGATCAACTCACGATCCAAGCGGAGTCGCTGGCGGCCCAATTGAAGGCCCTGGAGGCAGCCCAGGCGGCGGGGACAATAGGGATTGATCAATCGCGTTTGGGGCGTGCCAAGGAGTTGGCAAAGGAAATCGAAACGCGGATTCGGGTCGGTCAACGGATGCTGGAGACGGAGCAAAAAGTGGAGGGCGAGATTCCTGTGGACGTGGACACCCGCCCGGTCACGGAACGGTTTGACGAGTTGTTTGGCGGGAAAACCGACCAGCCGGCGGGGGAGAACAAGGGGACCTGAATCAGGATGGTACGCGTTCCGTTGGGCGACGGGGATCGTAGGAACGGTCCCTGTCGCTTGTCTGTTGGATCACCCGCGGGAGTCTGAGCCATGTCCTTTGGAGCGACGATTATATTAGTCACTCTCATGAGTGTTGGATTCGCCGAGGATACTCCCATAAGGGGAGAGCGCGACATTCGAACACTCATTGTGAGTAGCGGGCGATGTCCAGGGCTGTCGGAGGTGGAAGCCCAGGCGGAAGCCGAAAAGGTATTGAACCAAAAAATGGCAGAAGCCTTGCAAGACTTGGCCAGGGAGTGGGCGGGCATCAGGCTCTCAACGTCGCAAGCGCTCCTGGAATGGGCCTGGCTGCTGGACCAGCCCGGCGTGAATCGGGAGGTGAAACGATCCTGCGTTCCCAAGGAGTACGGGTGGGTGGCGGAACAGGAAACACGGTTGTCGCTGCCGAATGACGTCCTTGGGCAGTGGACAGGCCGACTGAAGCAGCAAGCCGCAGTTCGGTGGCAAGTGAGGCTAGCAGGAGGCCTGGCAAGTTTGGTGTTGTTTATCTCGGGTTTGATAGGGATGGTGGTTCTCGACCGGTGGACAAAAGGTTACCACCGCGGGTTAGTGGTGGGTGGGCTGTCTCTGGGAATTGCCATTGTCCTCATTGCAATCTGGGTGTGGATTCTCATGGCATGGTAGTTAACTGCCAGAAGTTGGAAGCTACGACAATGGGTTTGTTCGATCCAATCGAGTACAAAGCCGCCAGGGACTATCTATCGCAGGGACAGCTCAAAGAAGCGGCCCGGTCGCTTTTGACAGGAAAGAACCGTGATCACCGCTCCGTCAAGCGCCTGCTGGTGGAGGTAGGGCAGCGCTTGATTGAACAGGCCCAGCACGAAGCCGACGAGGGGCTTTGGGAGGCCGCTAAAGAAACTCTGGCGCTTGCTGGGCAGTGTCTGGTGCTGGACGGTCGGGCCTTAGCGTTGCAACAGCGGATTGAGCAAACCCTGGCGGAAAAGAGACGGCAGGCGGAGCTTCAGGCTGCGAGTCTCGCCACGGCGAACCGAAAGCTAGACGAGGTAAAGCGACTCGTCGCGATGGGCGAGTTTGGCCCGGCTTTTCAAATTGTGGAACAATTGCGAGAGAATGGCATCGAAAAAGCGGCGGAGGTGGCGGGAGAGATTCGCCTCGTCGAGGAACGATTTAGTCAGGCCGCCCAGGAGTGCAGAAATGCCATCTCAGCAAGGGATGAAGGCCTTGCCAGACTTTACTGGGAAAGGGTCCGAAGCCTTTGTCCCCAGTCGCCAGAAGTTAAGCTCTTGGCTGCAGAATTGGCACGGATCGTCGCCGCCCGCGATTCATCATTCGGGAAACCCCTACCCGTACGGAGCCGGATGCAGCGGTTTGTAATTGAGGACGTCGGCGCGATTATTCTGGCTGAGGAAATTGCAATTGGCGTACCACAGGAGGACAACGTGCAACTGCCGATCTTGGGGCGAATCCACCGGCGGCACGCGGTGCTTATTCGGGACCGCCAGGGGTGGCAACTCATGGCCTGTCGGGATAAATACGGCCGGGCGTGCCGGGTCCAGATTGACGGTGCCGAACTTGACGGGGTGGCGCGTTTAAGGGACGGTAACATCGTTCAACTTGGTGAGTCGAACTGTCGGTGGTTGTTCCGATTGCCTGTGGCGGGATCGCTGACCGCTCTCTGGGAAGCCCACCCCGGGTCTTCAGGGATGATCTTTGGGCCTCGCGGTCAATCGGTGAAACGGGCGATTCTCTTGGCTGACGAGGTTACTCTTGGGGTGAAGTCACCGGCCCATCTGGTCATTCCCGATTGGCCCTGTCAGCGGGGCTGCTTGCGATGGCATGAAGGAGGGTTACACTGGGATGTGCAGGGCGGGTCGGTGTGGATGGAAATCCCTGGCCTGACCTGGCACTCCAAAGATCGGCAGGTGTACTTGCCCAGCCGCTTGACCATCAGCGCACAGTGGGATGAAGCTGAACGCTTGGGCCGCATGATGGTCAATCAGGAGGCACGGGAGCAAGTCGTGCTTAGCTTCTGCCCATGGGAGTCATGAACGAAACCGGTGATGTGTTGGAGGGCAAGCACTGTGACGACCCCAGAGAGTGTGAACGCACTGACTAAGACCTTCCATATGTGCCGTGCTCGGCTTCTGGGATATCTTGTTTCGGCATTTCCCCGTTTGGCCAACGATGCCGACGATATTCTGCAAAACGTGTGGCTGGAGGCCCATCGGCGGATTGCCGATGAGGCTCAGCAACCACCAGAGAACTGGGAAAGCTGGCTTCGCTGCGTCGTGCGAAGCCGGGCCATTGATCATCTGCGAGTCCTGGAGCGCCACATTTTCCTCAACTGGCCGGGGGTGAATCGAGAAGACACGGCGACAACACCGTGGGAACCGGCAGACAACGAAGCAGATGGACCCTCCCAAAAGGTCCTGGAACGGGAACGTCGTCAGCGGCAGGGACTCTTATTAAGTGACGTGCTGGCCGAGTTCTGTCGCTGGTGTGAAAAGCGACCCCAGCGGCTGGCCATTAAAGAGGCTTATGAGCGCTCTTTACATGGGCAAAGCCCTGGGGCCATTGCGACGGCCATGGGTGCGTCTGCTGACAACGTCTATCAGTGGCTCCATCAGGCGCGAGAGTGGGTCCGCCAGCGATTGGCCGAAAAAGATGTGGATCGGTCGGTATTCCTCACCCTGTATGGACGGAAATAGGATTGACCATGTCGCAGCATTCGCGTCATTATCCCCAATTGAACAGCCTCGGTGATGTTGTCCGTTGGGTGGTGGACGAATTGGGAGCACTCTGCCCTAGCCCGGAACGTCTCAGACAGTACTTTAAAAATCCTCAAGACTCGGCCTTCCGGGACGTTCACTACCACGTCGAAGAGCTGAAATGCCCGATCTGCAACGCCGAGCGGGATGCCTGGAGTGACTCAGGGCGGGCACCTGCTCAATGAACACTCCTCTTTTGCCACAGAGCCAGTGTTTGTAGCAATCGTTGGTAGCCCATAGTAGAATCGTTTAGTGGCAGAGCGGGCAAATTGCCAAGGCGGATCTTAGGGCGTGGATGTTCCACTATGGACGACGTTGTTCGGGCATTTTTGGAGAACGAGCAGAAGTTTCGGCTGGTCAAGAGGCTGGGACGGGGCGGATTCGGCGAGGTGTGGGAAGTTGAAACTTCAAGCGGTATCCGTTCCGCAATCAAGGCTTCTCTCGATCCCATCGACGGTGAAAGCCCGGCAGTCAAGAAGGAACTTGACAGTCTCAATTTCGTCAAGGAGTTCTCCGGCCATCCCCACATTGTGAGCCTTTTGGACTACTGGTTGGTATCGGGGTACCTGGTCACACGGTGGGAACTGGCGACTGAAGGGGACCTGTTACAGGTGCTGTCGGAATACCAGAGACAGGGCGAACAGGGGATTCCCCTGAATAAGCTCATCAAGTGGATGTACGAGGCGGCGGATGGGCTGGACTTTTTGCACGAGAAGGGGATTTATCACCGGGACATCAAGCCGCAGAATCTGCTTCTTTTTCACGGGCATGTCAAGATTGGGGATTTAGGGCTAGCGAAGCTAGTGGGGGCGAGCACGGCGTCGCACACGGGGTCGGGGACTTTTGGCTACTTACCACCAGAGGCCTGGGAGGAGCATCGGTTGACCCCGTCTGTGGACCTCTATTCCCTGGCGGCAACGTACATCAAACTGCGGACGGGAAAGGAGCCTTTTGGGACAAATCCTGTCGAGATTGTCGAGCGTCAGAAGCGGGGCGAGCCGATCATGGATGGGCTTAGTGAGGCTGAGAAGTCGCTCCTTCTGCAAGCCCTGCATTTTGATCCGGAAAAGCGATGTGTCCAAGGGGCGCGGGCGTGGCTCCGGCAATTGTACGGGGCGATGAAACCAAAAAAGAAGGAACGTGTTTCTCATTCTTCCGGCCTTGGAGTGCGCGAGAGAGTTGTCGAGACAGTTGTGGTCGCCGACGTTGTGCCCGACAACGAGATGAAATCTGTCGATGAGCCGCGTGACTTACCAGTCCCTCAACCCAGATCTCTCGCTCCGCGAGATATTTTGCAAATTGCGCCAGACCAGGCAACATCAGATCACACTATCCACCAAAAATGGGAGAGCCCCTCATTTTGGATTACATTCCTTCTCACGGTTATCGTTTTCTTGATCTGGGTCGGAACCGGGATAGCGATTTGTTTTCTCCCGTTTCTCGTCTCAGCAGTTGTTACAGTACTTCTTATCCTCGATGTGCCACCTGTGAGCGCTGCCGTTGTTGGTATCGATGCGTGGCTCACGAATACCCCTTTTTTCAGCCACGGGATGGATACTTCTGCTGGGGATACCACGCCTGCGACGGAAAAAGTTCAACCTTCCAGTCGCGGCAATGAGACTAACGGCGATCTGAGGCAGACGGGTCATGCTGTCAACTTCCAGGAACTAATAGCACGATGTCCCGAAGGGGGCACGATCCGGTTGGGTGAGGGCGTTTTTGAGCTTGAGAAGCCCCTGGAAATTACCAAGTCGATGAGTCTGGTGGGGGCGGGGATGGATCGCACGCGGGTGGTGTGTAAGGGAGAAGGGTTTGTGGTGAAGTTTTCAGGCCCGAGTCGATTTACTGCCTTGGGCATCAGTTTCGAACATTACGGCGATAAATGGGCGAATGTTGTGGAGGTTGAATCGGGGACGGTGCAGATAGAGAACTGCCGTTTTCGTGGGGGCAAACGTGATGAGGAGAACAAACGAGGCGGCGCGGGTTTGTGGCTGCACGGGGCGGCCACTGGCCAGGTTAAGGGGTCGCACTTTGTACGAAACGAACTACATGGGATCAAGGTAACCGATATTGCCGACCCTCAACTCGAGGGCAATACCTGCGAGGGCAATCAACAGTCTGGCATAGCATACTTTGGAAGCGCTGGCGGTACAGCCCGGAACAATGTCTGCCAAAACAATGGGTATGACGGCGTTGGCGTAAATGGCCAGGCCGCGCCCACGCTGGAGGGCAATACCTGTGAGGGGAATCAAGCGAGCGGGATAGTATATTCTGCCGATGCGGGTGGCACGGCGCGAAAGAATGTCTGCCGAAACAACGCGAATGGTGGGATTGTGCTACAGGGCCAAGCCGCGCCGACACTGGAGTACAATACCTGTGAGGGAAATGGGGACTGGGGCATAGCCTATTTTCAGAACGCTGGTGGCACAGCGCGGAACAATGTCTGCCGAACAAACAAAGGGCATCAGATCTTTGTGACCGAAAACGCCAAACCCGTATTGCTGCACAATGAGGGTGAGGTCACCACTAATTGACCCGAGGACCGGTCAGTGTACCGACTTGTGGTGTTACTCATTTTGTTCTGGTTCCGCAGGTGTTGATGATCCTTGTCCCCGGCCAGAAACCTAGAAACGCAACGCAGTACCTGGCTTCTGGCGCCGTCCGAAGTCCTCTTTAATCCGGCAATTCTTGACTGACGCCAAGCGGATCTCCTCTATGTCTGGACCAAGCGATCCAGTTCAGCTAGTCCTGACACCAAAAACGGATCGCCCAGTTGTGGCAAAATGCGTATCATGGCGCTTTGGTTTGATGATTTGAGTCATCCTGTGATGCCTGACCGAAACAAGAACCCAATTTCGGGAAAGGCTCTCAAACCGCCATAATGATGAATGGCGTAATCAAAATGTGGGGGTCGCGCCCATCAGCGGCACTCGGCTTGTTTTTCAGCTTTGCTTGTGCTGCTGGCCGTAGAAGGAATAGTAACACTGAGTGTAAGCTTTCCTCGGGGGTTAAATCATGCAGCTACATATTCTGGGCAGTGGCGGTTACCACCCAAGTGCGAAGAGACATACCCTTTGCAGCGTCGTGCCCGAAATCGGGCTTGTTCTCGACGCCGGGACTGCCTTTTTTCGTCTGGCGCGTTTCCTTGATGAAAGGCCCTGGAATGTCTTTTTGACGCATGCTCATCTCGACCACATCATCGGCCTGACGTACTACTGGGGGCTTACCCAGCAAAGGCAGATTGGCCCTATCAGTGTTTGGGGGAGCGAGAAGACCTTGAAAGCGGTTCAGAATCTCCTGTTCTCGGAGCCGCTTTTCCCGAAAATGCCGCCGTACCAGTTCGTTCCCATTTCTGCCGGCGAAAACGTGACGATAGAAACTCACCGCTCGGAATGTGATGCCATTCTTGTCCGTCCCATCAGTCTTGCCCATCCCGGTGGTTCGCTTGGGTACCGGTTTCAAATGGGATCGCAATCGGTGGCTTATATTACGGACACGACCGTGGAGGCCTTGCCTGCGTATCGTGAGGTCATTCGGGGCGTGGATGTGCTCATCCACGAAGCGTTTTATCCCGGCGGCTACGAAGAGCTGGCAGAAAAAACCGGCCATGTGACGATATCGCAAGCCGCCCAAGTGGCGCGAGATACGGGAGTCAAGCGATTGGTGATTGTGCACCTCAACCCCTTGCTCGATTGTGACGGCAAGAAAGAGCAAGATGAGGCTGCCCGTGTCTTTCCGCAGACAATTGTTGCTACAGACAATTGCGTCGTGGAGATTTGAGACGATGCAATTGCTTCGTTTGCCGCCAACTCGCACCGAACAGGCGACTGGTAACCGTACCACGAACGCTTGAGCTGCGCTACGATCGACTACTTAATGTGAACACGGCGCCTCTCTTGACCGCATCGCCGAATCCTTCCAGCTGACCGGCCTGGCCCGTTTGGCGCGATCTACGCCCCAAATTTTGCCAAACGGCCAGCATGTGCCAAGGCGAGCGGCATTAGGTAGATGGCTTCAAAATGTCCCAGACCGCCGCAAAGACAGGCGCGCTCACCGAATTCCTTGGCTCCATCCGGACGGCATGTCTTGGCCACGAGCAGAGTGGGAACCGGATGCCAGCTATGGCTCTTCAGCTTGGCAGGTGTGCTGTGATCACCCGTCACGATAAGGACATCTGGACCCAGTGCTTCCACCCGGGGCATGACGGCGTCGAACTGTTCAATCATTTTCACCTTGGCATCGAAATCGCCATCTTCACCACGACTGTCGGTGTATTTGAAATGGACAAAGAAGAAATCGTAGGCCGTTTCTTTCCAAGCCTTTTCGAGGACATCGATCTCCTCATCGAGGGTCGTGGGTGTTCCAAGCAGGTCCATTCCGACCAGACTGGCCAGGCCCTTATACATCGGATAAACGGCGATAGCGGCAGCTTTCAAACCGTAGGCCTCCCGATAAGTGGGCAAAGCAGGCCGTTTGGAGAACCCTCGCATCGTCAGGCCATTGGCCTTGGTCTGATGCGCCAGGATTTTCCGCGCCTCGCCCACGAACTGCTTGGCAATTTCAGCCGTTTTTACGCTTTCCTGGTCCAAGGGTTTCGGGTCCAAGGGAGGCACACCCGTAGTTTGGGGATCCGTGTCGGCGACGTTGGCCCCCAGCCCTTCTCCCCGAAAAACGACAACAAATCGATGTTCCTTAACCGGTTCGACAAACACTTCCACGCCCGGAACACGGATTGCCTTGAGCAACTTTACAACTGCGGCGCTCTGGTCGCTTGGAATACGTCCCGCCCGCCGATCGGTGATACGACCCTGGGAATCCAGTGTGCAGAAATTGCAACGAATGGCCACATCATTTGGGCCAACGGCAAAGCCAATCCCGGTTGCTTCGAGAACGCCCCGTCCAATGACATATTTCAATGGGTCGTAACCGAATAGGCCCAGATGACCAGGTCCACTTCCGGGCGTAATGCCTGGCTTAATGGGCGTCATCAGCCCACACACGCCACGCGAGGCCAGCCGATCCAGGTTTGGCGTCTTTGCGGCCTCAAGTTCCGTCGGTCCACCCGGCGATAACGGCAGCCCCCC
>JGI12104J13512_1000374_pt1 | contig 41163 bp, 34 predicted proteins | sample TerdegcTABiofilm_FD_13512 | JGI IMG/M metagenome (IMG submission 13512)
CCTCTCCGTTTTTCTTTCTCATGTTTTGCGATAGTACCACCGAAGGAGAGAATGGTATCATACGGCAAACCCTTTCGGAAGAAGGAGTCCGAAGAAACGGTTCGGCAGAAGGGAACTGTCGCGGAAGGCTGTTCTTAAAGAGGAGGTATTCCGGTGAAGTGGATTCTCGGCGCCCTGGCGGCGCTCGTGCTCTTCGGCGTGTATGCCTACAATCGCCTGGTGCGATGCAAGGCGGACGTGGAAAACGGATGGAGCCAGATCGACGTACAGCTCAAACGTCGCCATGATCTGATTCCCAATCTGGTGGAGACCGTCCGGGGATACATGACCCACGAACGGGAACTCTTCGAAAGGGTGGCGGCCCTTCGTGCCCAGGCGCTCGGTGCGGGTTCTCTTTCGGAAGTGCAGCAGAAGGAGACGGAACTCGCCGGGGCGCTGCGAACGCTCTTCGCCGTCTCGGAAGGGTACCCGGAGCTGAAGGCGAACGCGAACTTCCTTGCGCTTCAGGAGGAACTGTCCTCCACGGAGAACAAGATCGCCTTCGCCCGCCAGTTCTACAACGACGCCGTCCGGGCCTACAATGTGGCCGTCGCGGAATTTCCCGGCAATCTGGTGGCGGGAGCCTTCGGATATGCCAAACGGGATTTCTGGATCGTGGAGGACCAGGCGGAACGGGCTTCGGTCCGAGTGAACCTTTAGGGGGCGGTGGAAGTCGCTTTTTTCGTCCGTGACGGAACCGCACGACGAAGGAGGAGGTGGCGCAGTCCATGGTGAGTTTTCAACGGCTCATCGCGCACAACAAGCGCGTGAGCGTTCTGCTTTTCGTTCTTACACTGGTGCTTCTCGGCATCATGGGGGCCTCTCTCGGGGAATATCTCGACCTGGGGTGGAGGGGTGGCGCAGGTATCGCGGTTGTTGCGGCGGCTCTCTATTTTCTCGTGGCCTACAACTTCGGGGACTCCATGGTCCTTGCGGCGAGCGGCGCCAGGGAGATCACCCATGACGAGCACCCCCAGCTCTGGAACGTGGTGGAGGAGATGTCCATCGCCGGAGGGCTCCCCATGCCGAAGGTGTACATCATGGACAGCGATGCGCTGAACGCCTTCGCCACGGGCAAGGACCCGCAGCATGCGAGCGTGGCCATCACCCGGGGGCTTTTGGAAAAACTGAACCGTGAGGAATTGCAGGGGGTCATGGCCCACGAAATGTCCCACGTGCGCAACTACGACATCCGTTTCGCCATGCTCATGGCGGTGCTGGTGGGGGTGGTGGTGCTCCTGGCGGATGTGTTCCGGCGCAGCATGTTCTGGGGGTCGCTCGGCGGCGGGCGGAGACGGCGCAGCGGCGACGGCGGGAAGGGCGGTGCCGTTCTCGTGCTTGTAGGCGTCCTGTTTTCCATCGTGGCGCCGCTTTTCGCGGTGCTCCTCCAGATGGCGGTGAGCCGCAAAAGGGAATATCTGGCGGATGCCTCGGCGGTGGAATTGACCCGAAACCCTCAGGGGCTCATTTCGGCTCTCCGGAAGCTCTCCACCGACGACAACAAGCTCGTCACCGCGTCGAAGGCGACGCAGCATCTCTATATCGTGAACCCTTTCAGAAAGCTCGGAGCGGACAGCCTGTTCAGCACCCACCCCTCGCTGGACTCCCGCATCGCCGCGCTTCGCGGGCTCGCCACCGGGGGCGAAGCTCCCGGTTCCTCCGAGTAGATGCCTCCGGTGAACACGGGAGCCGGTCTGCGCTTCGGTACGGTGCTGTTTCCGGCTCTTCCGGTGGGTTATCCTCTGTTTCTCGCTCCCGCGGGGGATGTTCCGGAGAACAGCTCCGATGCGGCAAGGAGGCGCTGCAGAAAGGCATTGCCTCTTCCGTTGCTCCGGGAGCGGGAGGATGTTCCGAGAAGAAATCGCTCCTCTTCCCGGGTTACCTCCACGAGAACAGGGGACGGAGAAAGCGGTGTCGTGTCGGAGGGCAAGGTGGCGTCCTGGAGAGAAGGAGACGGCATTTCCTGCGGGAGGGACCATGCGGTCTCTTTTTTTTCGTCGGATGAATCCGCCGGGAACGGTGTGGGCAACGTCTCGCCGAAAAGGATGAGCATTTCGCGTTCGGTCATGGCTCCGGGACCTCCGTTTCCATAAGCCACTGTTGCGTCGAGAGTGTAACGAAAGCGAGCTCCGCAGAAAGAAAAAACGCCGAGGTTTCTTAAAACCCGGAGAAACGATAGCACGAAGCTCGTCGCCTGCAAAGTCCGGATAGGTCCTGATTTTGTCGCCCTGAATAGGACTTTCGGTTCATTTTTTTGTTTTTCAGGATTTTTTTCGAGCGGTGTTTTCGGATGATTTTTTCACATCGCGACGAAGGCACGTCTGTTTCTTCGTGGCCGACTGCGAGATGACCGGAGAGGACTGAGAGCCATGATTCCTGTGGGCAGTGTGGTGGAGATGCGTTTCCCCTCGGATGTGCGATTCCTGTCGCCTCTTCTTGCGTCCTGCCGAGACCTCAATGTCCTCTACGGTTTTTCCGCCGGGGACGGGCAACGAATCGAACTGGCTCTCGAAGAGGCGGTGGTCGCCATCCTTCCCTCCGGAGAAGCCGTCGTTTCTCCGGAGGTGGACGGGCGAAGAGAATCGCCGCCGCCCCTTTCCGTCCAGTTTCGCCGGGTGCCCCTGGGATTGCGCGTTGTGCTCCGCGGCTTCGACGTTCCCCTCTCCCGGGGCGATCTCGATGCTTTTGTTCCCGGAACGGACCCGGACCAGGTGGAGCCCTCGGAACTCGGATTCTTTCTGCTGAAACACGCGGTGGATCAGGTGACACTCATCGACCGCGGCGGCGAGGGAAAAGAGCTTCATTTCTTCAAAATGCTCCGGAGGAAAGAACAACAGGCTCCCCATCCCGAGGAGGCAACCTCTTTGGAGACGGCGCCGCCGGCTCAGCGCACCGGTCGGAAATCCTCTCTGCCGCCCATCATAGGGGAGGTGGCGCAGTCCTCCGCTCCGGAGCTGGCGGTTCGGTTCGCTTCCGTCCTGAAGGGAAGGGGAGACGGGCACGATGTGGATGCGACGATGTTCCGTGAGGCGCTCTCCGACAGAGATGTGTGGGTGGTCTCGGCACGGAGCGGCCGCGATGGAGAACTCGCGGCGGTTCAGGCCCTCGAACGGCACGGACAGCGCCGTTCCCTGGGGGTGATCCTGCCTCCCCTGTGGGGCGAGCCCTCGGTCCTCGAGGACGGCGCGGTGCTCCGGAGCCGGAAGGAACTGTTGGACGCGCTGCTGGCGCGTGCGAGGGACGAGCGTTTTGATGTCTTCGGCGGCGCGTTGGGGATTGCCTCGGAGGACACAGGTGACCAGGAGGATCTTTTCCTTCGGGAGGGGTTCGGGATGTGTGCGCTGCTTCCCTCGTCGCCGGGGGAAAGCCTCTGGAGGGGGGCGGCAAGCCCGGGCATTGCCTTCTTTTGCCCCTTCGGGAAAGTGCCTCAGGCCCCTCTCTACGTGCCGAAACCGCACCAGGATATGGTGTTCCGCATTTACGAAAGTCTGGGAAGACCGCCGCGACTTGCCTACCTCGGTTGGGCGGATCAGGATCTGCACCGAAAACGGAGTGTCATCTCCGCGGTGGCGGCATTCGGGGAGCTGCGGTGCGATCTTTTCGTCCATGAATACGGCATGGATTTCCCGCTTCAGCTCGGCGCCTTCACTCGGCAGCTTCTCCGGAAGGGAATGCGCACCCTCCTTCTCCACCTTCCTCTCGAACTGGCTTCAACGGCGGTGGAGGCGGAAGAGGCGGAAAAACTGGGCTACGTCTTCTGCGGTGTTCTTCCGGGAACGCCCGGAGGGGACGAGCTGCTCTACCTGCACAGGCAGGGAGTTGCCCCCCTCCTCGAAACGTTGCGCCCCAGGGGTGTCCTGGGGCGTCTGCTGCTGGAATCGATTCGGAAAGCCTGCTCGTCCTGAGGCGGAGTTCACGCTCCGGAGTGCGTTTCGTGTTGTGGAAGCGCACGGGAGCGCTCCCGAAGCGCCGCGACAAGTCCCTGAAGATCGCCGGTGCCGACGACGAGACGGCGGCCGTTTCGGAGCAGCAGTTCGACCCCGTCCCCGGGAGCGACGCTGTAGAGCCATCCTTTGCGGACGCTTTTCACGCCCACGGTGTACCAGGGGATGCGGGTGGGGCGGCTCTCCGCGATCTCCGCGAGGGGAATCCTCCGGGTGTAAAGCCCCCGGAGGAGGACGATGCACAGCGCATCCTCGGTGACGGCCACGGTCTGGCTCGTGAAGAGCAGTGTCGCTGCCAGAAGGATCGCCAGAGGAGCCACGGCGTTTGCGGGCGGCAGTGCCTTGTCCGGCGTCATGGCGTCCAGCGTCTCCTTCGGGGCCAGATGGGGAGCCAGAATGATCATGCCCACGGCGAGCAGTGCGACCAGCAGAAGGAGGGTAATTCCTTTCCCCGTCTGTGTGCTGCGGTAATATTCCATGCGTTCTGCCTCCTCTTCGGAATGGGATGTTTCGGTACGTAGCCTAACAGGGGTTCGCTCCGGGGTAAAGGGGCGACGCATGTGTCCCGCCGGATGGTTGGCGGGGACTACGTCGTCCCGAGGATTCTCTGCATTGACAGTGTGGAGTGCCTTTCCTAGAATGCTGCATGCATCATGGATGAATCCATCCATTCCCAAGGAGGAATGCTTTGCCATGACCAGCCCCAGGGAGAATGCCGAAGAGCGGGCCTACCGTTCCATCATCGGATTGATCCTTTCCGGGCGATACCGTCCCGGTGACTTTCTGCTCGAACTCGATCTCGCCCCACAGCTCGGCATGAGCCGGACCCCCGTGAGCCGCGCTCTGGCACGGCTCATCTCCGAGGGCTTCCTCTCCAAAATGCCGAAGAAGGGTAGTTTCATCCCTTTGCCCACACCCGAGGATGCTTCCCAGGTCTTTTTCGCCCGGGAGGCCGTGGAGGGGCAGGCGGCGGCGGCGGCGGCGCTGCACGCCACTCCGGAGGAGGTGGAAGCCCTGCGCCGGTACATCGCCGGTGACGAGGAAGCGGTGCTCACCCGCTCGCGGGAACAGTTCTCCAGCAACAACGAGCTGTTGCATCTGGGCATCGCCAGGGCGTCCCGGAACACCTATCTGGAGAAATGGTGCAGGAACATCTTCTGGCGTTCCAATGTCTACGTGTTCTACTTCGACGGCTTCTACCGCCCCGACGACGCGATCGTTCCCCAGAAGACGCCCGAGCAGCACGCGGCGATCCTCGACGCCATCGCCGCAAGGGACCCCGAGAAGGCCGCGGATCGGATGCGGGCCCATATCCGTCGTACTTTTGAAGCCTTGCTGCTGCGTTAGAGGACGTTTCGCCGCAGGCGGCTTCCGGGCGGATGTTACGAGAGTGTGTGTTGCCTTGGGCGAAGAGGCTGTTTTACACTGGTGAAAGCAATCGCTTCGGGGAGGTCGCGTGTGTGCGGACGTTCTTCTTTTTCGTTTGGCCTTGGCTGAAGAACCTCCTCTGCACCGACACCAGCACCGGCACAACCAGTCGCTTCGAGGAGGTCGTGAGCATGCGGACATTCTTCTTTTACCTTGGCGTCATCTTTTTTTTACTCCTTCTCGTCGTCGGCGGATGGGGGCTCTGGAAGTTCGGTCCGCTGTTCCTCGGCCGGAAGCCCGCCTCGCTGGAATTTTCCGCGTCGCCGTCGGCGATGGTGCTGCCCGCTCCGGACCGCCAGGGGAGCGTTCCGCTGGAGCGGACCTTGCAGGCCCGGCGGTCCGTGCGGGCCTTCGAGGATGTTCCCCTCCCTCTGGGGCAGATCGGCCAGATTCTCTGGGCAGCTCAGGGAATCACCCTGCCGGAGAAGGGATTCCGTACGGCGCCCTCGGCCTTCTCCCTCTATCCGCTCAAGGTCTATCTGGCGGCGGAACGGGTGGAAGGGCTTGCCCCCGGTTTTTACGGGTACGACCCCGAAAAACATGCCCTGATCGCCCTCGCCGAAGGAGACGTGCGGGCCATCCTGATACGTGCGGTGCGCCAGCCTGCGGTTTCGACGGCCCCGGCGGCGCTCCTGTTGACCGCGGATGAAGATGCTGCCCGGAAACGGCTCGGAGACGCGGCGACGTTCTGCGTGGCCGCCGAGGCGGGGCACGCGGCGCAGAACGTGTATCTTCAGGCGACGGCCCTTGGCCTCGGAACGGTCTCCATGGGCGGAATCGACGGTGGTGCGCTTCGGGAGGTCTTTGCCCTTCCGGAAAAGGAGTCCCCTCTCTACGTGATGCCCCTTGGAGTGCCCAAGGAGCACTGAACGTCCTTGTGGTGAACGCCATGCATATTTCCGTGCCGTACCGGACGCACCCGCCTTTCTTTGCGGAGGTGTTCCGGTAGAGTATGTTGTGTTGTCGCGCCCGCGTGCCGAAAGCGCGGGGAGTGGAACGCTCGGGAGCGAACGACCGACCCCGGGAGGCGCGAGTGAGCATTTCCCGAACGACGTGTCACGCCGAAAGAAGACGTGTCATGTTGCAATGAAATGAAGGAGGGGTTCCGCAATGTCGCAGCGCGAGCAGGGCAGACGATTTCTTCGGAGCGATTCCTGGAAGACTCTTGATTTTTCCGCCACACCGCAGGCCCTGGGGGTTGCGCCACCCCCTCTGGAAAAGCCCGCGCCGCCCGAGATGGCCCGGGTGTCTTTGCCCGGACCGGGAACGTGGCAGGGCGTGGAGCCTCTTTCCGTCGAGGCGGCCATTGCGGAGCGGGTTACTCTGCGTCGGTACGCCCCGATGCTTTTCTCACTGGACGAGCTTTCCTTCCTCCTCTGGGCTACCCAGGGCATCCGGGAGGTCCTTCCCGGCGGCAACGCGAGGCGGACCGTTCCCTCCGGAGGATGCCGTCATGCTCTGGAGACCTACCTGGCGGTCTTTCGCGTGGACGGACTGGAAAAAGGGGTGTACCGTTATCTTCCCCTGAGCCATGAACTGCTTGTTCTCGGAAGTCGGCCCGACCTGGAGGATGCCCTCGTGGCGGCGACGCGCAAACAGGTCTTTCCGGGGCGGAGTGCGGTCACCTTCGCCTGGACCGCTCTGCCGGAACGCGGAGAATGGCGTTACGCCGAGGCCGCGGCGAAACTTATCGCTCTCGACGCGGGACATGTCTGCCAGAACCTTTATCTCGCCTGCGAGGCCGTCGGTGCCGGAACCTGCGCCATCGCCGCCTACGACCAGGAACTGGCGGATGCGCTCTTCGGTGTGGACGGAAAGGATGAATTCACCGTCTATATGGCCTCGGTGGGGAAAAAACCCGAGGAATAACCCACGCGGAAAAAGGATCTCTTTCGTGGCATTGCTCCCGCGCCGCATCACCTGCCGCGGATGTTCCTCTCCGGAGGAGCTCCGCGGCAGCGCTTTAAGCTTCGCCGTAGCGTCGTTGTTCCTGCACGCTCTTCTCCAAATGCGTCTCCCAGTTGTGTGCGTCAAGCCTGCGCAAAAGGGTTTTCATGGTGTTCGGCGGCCGTCTGCGGCGATGAGCCACACTTTTCCAGGAGTGCCTTTTTGTGTTCGGTCAACAGGTCCCTGCCCGAGGTAGCGACTGGACTCCAGTCGGGCTGCAGGCGACATCAGGGCCGCGCTCCTGCCGGAGTAAACCCCTCACGAGGATGGCTCATTTCCTAAGGAACTTCTGAAAAGCGCCACGCCGACCTCAGGAAGGCGCAGCGGCGCCCCGGGAGAGAGAGAGGGAACCCCCTTTCATCAGAGCTTCCTCAATTTTTGCGAAAAGATACGTGACACTCCCCGTGTCGTCGTGAGGACGGCTCAGTCCTTCCGCCCCGTCCTCTTTTCAAAGCAGGAAAGGCAGAGCGTCTCTCCCTCGAAAAGGCGCCCCTTGGGTTCCATGAAGATCTCGCCGCAGCAGGCGCAAGGGACGCTTCGAAAGAGGCGGGCCTTGGGCGGCAGGGACTCCTCGACGGGTTTGATGTCGAAGAGTTCCTCCAGCGGGGCGGCGAGCAGGGCGTCGATCCTCTTCTGCCGGATCCGATGCAGCTCCTCCGTTTCCTCCGGAGTGAGTTCCTGTACCGCCGCCTTGCGTCGCAGGATATCCTGCCTGCTGCCATCGTCTCCGTCCATGCGGAACGGCTTCGCCACGAGGCGGAAGGATTTTTCGTCGCTCCGGCGGTAAAAGCTGAAGGCCACCTTGCCGCGATCCCGGTAGAGGAGATTTCCCTTGCCGAAGGTGCATCCTGTGAGAAACTGTACGGCGTCCACGCCGCACATGTCCGTCTCGGTGACCGCCACGATCTCCTCGTCGTCCGCCCGGGGGCCCAACTCCCGCAGCGCCATCTCGGCGGCGCGGATGCCCAGCGTCAGGCCGGGACAGGAGTGGCCGTGAAAGGTGACGACCTGCTGTAACGTTTCCTGCGACAGTGCGCATGTCATGAATGAAGACTCCCTTCTGTCCGGACATTCCCGGCGGGCGTTTGCCTTTTTCGCCGGGATAGGTACAATAGTAACACGAAGTTCAAAATTTGTAGTACGCAGGAGGGCCCAGTCATGACACGCGCTACAGCAACATGGTGGCATTTTCGAACTGCCCGGAGGTCTTCGGGTGCATTTGCCGCACTGGTTTTGGTTGTCGTTCTGTCTGTCGCTGCAGGATTGTCCTGTCCCCGGACCGCTCTCGCGGCGGAGGAAACGAAGACGGTTTCCATTCGGGATGCGCTCGGCAGGGAGCAGGCCGTACCGCTCCATCCGGAACGGGTGCTCTGTTCCGGCTCGGGATGTCTGCGCCTGCTGGTCTATCTCGGTGCCCAGGATCGCGTGGTGGCGGTGGACAGCATCGAGCATCGCACCGGAGTGGCCGACGCCCGCCCCTACGCGGTGGCGAACCCGCAGTTCCGCGACCTTCCCCTCTTCGGCGAGTTCCGCGGACAGGACAATCCGGAGCTCATCGCGGGCCTCGATCCGCAGCCGCAACTGATCTTCAAGACCTACAGCGAGAGCGGCTATGATGCGGTGCAGCTCCAGGAGAAAACGGGAATTCCCGTGGTGGTGCTCGATTACGGCGACCTCGGGCGGAACCGTGGTGCCTTCTACGAGACGCTTCGGCTCATGGGAACGGTGCTGGGTGTGGAGGAACGGGCGGAAGCGGTGATCCGCTTCTTCGAAGAGGCCATCGCCGACCTGATGCGGCGTGCGGGAGATGTGCCCGAGGCGGAGCGCCGAAGCTGCTACGTGGGCGGTATCGGATCGCGCGGCACTCACGGGTTTCAGTCCACGGAGCCCGGCTATCCTCCCTTTCTCTTCCTCTCCGCCCGAAACGTCGCGGCTGACCCCGCAAGGGGGGACAAACAGCTCCGCCAGGCGGACATCGCCAAGGAACAGCTTCTTCTGTGGGATCCGGAACTCGTCTTTCTCGATCTCGGAACACTCGGATCGGGCAAGGAGGTGAACGGCCTGATCGAGCTGAGGACGGATCCCGTCTACCGTTCCCTTTCCGCCGTCTCGGGGGGCGACGTCTACGGTGTTCTCCCCTACAACTCCTACACCACCAACTACGGCTCGGTGCTCGCCGATGCCTATTTCATCGGCACCGTTCTCTATCCGGACCGTTTTGCCGACGTGCGTCCCGAGGCGAAGGCCGACGAGATCTACACGTTCCTCGTGGGGAAACCCCTCTTCGCCCAGTTGGACGAAGCGTTCGAGGGACTCGTCTTCAAGAAGATCCCCCTGGAGGAGTAGGGGGTGCATCTGGAAGGCGGCTCGATGCCGCGGGACTACCTGCGCCACCAATTCCGCAAGGGGATGCTGCTTCTCGGAGGCGGCCTTCTGCTCGGATTCCTCTTTCTGCTGGCCCTTTCCCTCGGTGCGGTTTCCATTCCTCCGGGGGAGGTACTGCGGACGCTTCTGGGGGAGCACGTCTCCCCCAGGTGGGACATGATCGTGCTCCAGATCCGTCTTCCCCACGCCCTGGCGGCGGTGGTGGCGGGGTGGGCGCTCTCGTCGGCGGGCGTGGTGATGCAGTCCGTGTTGCGCAATCCTCTGGCGTCGCCCTTCACGCTCGGCATTGCCTCGGCGGGGGCCTTCGGGGCGGCTTTTTCGGTGATCCTTCTCGGGACGGGAGTGATGCGAAGCCGCATGGCCGACGCGGTACAGATCTCAAGTCCCCTGGAGACCACGGGGGTCGCCTTTCTCTTCTGCCTCCTCGCGTCGGGGATCGTGCTTCTCATCTCCAGAATGCGCACCGCCTCGCCGGAGGCGATGATCCTCGCGGGGGTGGCGCTGAACTCCCTCTTTTCCGCGGGGACCATGTTTCTCCAGTATTTCGCCACGGACGTGCAGCTCGCGGCGGTGGTGTTCTGGAGCTTCGGCGACGTGGGACGTGCGGGCTGGCGGGAACTGTGGGTCATGGCTCTCGTCGTGGGGGGCGCTTCCCTGTTTTTCTTCCGGAACGTGTGGAACTACAACGCCATGGACAGCGGTGACGAGACGGCCCTGGGGCTCGGCGTTCCCGTGGCGCGCCTCCGGATGTGGTCTCTGGGTGTGGCGTCGCTCCTCACGGCGGTGGTGGTGGCTTTTCTCGGCGTCATCGGCTTCGTGGGGCTCGTGGCGCCCCACATGACGCGGCGCATTCTGGGGGACGATCACCGCTTTCTGCTCCCCGGGGCGGCCTTCGTGGGTGCCTGCCTTCTCCTTGCGGCGGACACGACGGCCCGGCTCATTCTGGCGCCGCATGTACTGCCCGTGGCGATCCTCACGGCGTTCCTCGGGGCGCCGGTCTTTCTCTGGCTGCTCTGCAGGAGGTCGAAGAAAACGTGCTGACGGTGCAGAATCTCTCTTTTCGCTACGGAGCGGCGCCGGTCCTCTCCGAAATCTCCCTGACGGTGGAACGGGGGGACATCGCGGTGGTTCTGGGTCCCAACGGTGCGGGGAAGACCACGCTTCTCAAGTGCCTGAACCGTATCCTCGCTCCCGCATCGGGAACGGTGTCGGTGGAAGGGCGCCCTGTCGCCTCCATGAGTCGGAACGAACTGGGGCGGACCTTCGCCTACATTCCTCAGACACAGCCGGTGACGGAGACCACCGTCTTTGATGCGGTGCTGCTCGGTCGCCGTCCTCACATCGCCTGGCGCATGTCCCGGAAGGATGTGGCCATGACCGCGGCGATCCTCGACCGCATGGGGCTGGCCGACCTGTCGCTCCGCTATCTGGACGAATTGAGCGGTGGAGAGCGGCAGAAGGTGGGGATCGCCCGGGCGCTGCTCCAGGAGCCGAAGGTGTTGCTCCTGGACGAGCCGACGAGCAATCTCGATCTCAGGAACCAGCTTGAGGCCATGGAGACCGTCTCCCGCATCGCCAGGGAGCATGCCATGGCGGTGGTGGTGTCCATGCACGACCTGAATCTGGCGCTCCGCTACGGAACGCGCTTCTTCTTTCTCAAGAAGGGCTGTCTCGTGGAGAATGCACTTCAGGGGACGCTCACACGCGATATGGTGGAGCGCGTCTACGATGTCCGTGTGGAGATGACCATGCATCGCGGCACCCCCGTGGTGCTCCCCGGGGAGCCTCTTCCGACCTGAACGGCTCAAGCGGGGGCCGCTGTCGGAAAACGTGACGGCGACTCCGCAGTGCGATGACGACGCGTCACGAGACCTTTCTGCGGTTCATGGCGGATTTCAGGTACACCTGTTCCCGGAAGGCGGCGATCTCCGCCCGCAGGTTCGGGTTCGGCGAATCGCCGAAGAAGGCGTGGACCACCGGGACCAGTGCATCGGGCGAACGCCGCCGCCGCTCCCGCGCAAGATCGTTCATGATCGCCGTGGCGACTCCTTCCTGCATGCAAGTGAAGGGTCCCACGTGAAAGTAGCCGCAGATCTCGGGGCCGCCCTCGCGGCTCCGGAGCCTTCCCTCGAGAAATTCGAAGAAGAGGCCGATGGAGAGAGGCGATTCTCCGGTGATGTGCCGGGAGAAGATGTCCGCTTCCTCGATGCGGGAGAGCACCGTCTCGGGGGAGGGGAGAACCTGCCGGTCCTTCGTGATCCCTCGGAAGAGACGGGCCGCCCATCGATCCGCCCAGCTCAGGAAAGCCCTCCCCACCATGCGGACCAGTCCGCTCTTTCTCTCCCCCGCGAGATGCGCCACATAGTCCATCCACTCCGAGATGGGGCCCCGCACGACTTCGAGCTCTTCTTGTTCCAGCGTGTGGATCACGAACCGCGTGTAGGGGTCGTGCTGGCGCATGTAGATCTCTCCCGCGTAGAGGACGAGGGGAAAACGAACGGAGAAGGCCCGGGGAGCGAGGGCGGAGAAGCCGTCGAGCGTCTCCTGTGCCCAGAGGAAGATGCGCCGGGAGAAGATGCCCTTTGCGGCGAGCACCGTCTCCAGTGCCGCGAGGCGTTCCTTCCGGTAGTCCTCGAAGCGGTTCCGGTCCGTCGCGTAGGGGCGGAAGCGGAGGGCCGCGTCGTCGAAGGCGTCCGCCAGTCTGGCCGTCATGTAGAGCCCCGCGGCGAGAAGGGCCTTGTCCCTGAACGAAACGGCTCCGGCGGCGTCGAGAATGTCCAGGTAGGCGTCGTCGCAGGAGGTGCGGAGGATGGGCAGCGTGTCGAAGCCCTGCTGGTCCAGGAGGATCCGGAGCACCTCCGCGTACTTGCCCAAACGACAGGGGCCGCTCGCCGTGGGAAGGGCGAGAAGAAAGGCCGCGCCGACCTGTTCCCTGCCGCCGTGCTCTGCGGCCAGCTCGTCCAGGAAGGCCGTCACGTCTCCCACGGCGCCCTTGAGGGGAAAGCACGTCTCGGTCTTGATGAGCGCCGCGCCGCGCTCCCGCGACGCCGGAGTGTCCGTGGGAATCGCCCGGGCGGCGATGCCCCGATGGCGAAAGAAGGCCGTGACGATGCGCGACGCGTCCCCCATGTTGGGGACGAGCCAGCAGCGTTTCCGCGCCCATCCGGTTCGCCGCGTTCGGTTCTCCCCGTCCGGGGAGGACGGGCGGCATTCCGAGGCACGTGTCGCCGCAGCGCCGGGCACTGCTCCGAGGCAGGGGAGAACCGGTTCCGTCCCTTCCGTGGACGCCTTTTCTTCAAGCGCTCCCGTCTGCTGAGAAGGAGACCCCCGTTTTCCCGACAGGGCGCTTCGGAGGACGATGCGCTCGTGGGCCTCCGCACGGGTCACGAAGGGTGCGTTGTTGGTCTGGGCGTCGGTGACGAGATGGAGGAAGGGTTTGTCCACCCGGGAGAAAAGCGTTTCCTCCATGAAGAACTTGATGGAGTCCGGCCCGCAGGCGAAATTCATCTGCCGAATGGGATAGAGCCCCGGTGTCTTCGCCACGAAGAGCGATGCCTTGAGAATGTCCAGACTGTGGAACCAGTATTCATTCTCCGCCACTCCCTCCACGGAGAGATGGCGGTAGCGGTGCTGCAGGAAGATCTGGGGGATGTACCGCATGCCCCGCACCTTGGAGAACATGTGTCCCGACGAGGAGGATGCCTTCGGATCCAGCACTACGTAGTCGCGTCCCAGTCCGACGTAGCCCGGTTCGCCGCTCGTCCGCACCGCGTCGAGGAAGCTGTCGCCGATCCGGGCTAGGTCGTTCAGAAAAGCGGCGGTACCCGCGTCGGCATCGGCGAAGGCCTCAAGAATGGTCACGTCCGGGACGGTCCTTCCGAGCTTCGCTAGGACACGCTTCAACTCCGCCGCCATGCCCTTGCGGTCTCCAAGGTACCACACGGGATCGATGCAGCGGTCCCGCAGGCGCCCCAGGGCGTCCCGGAGGATGAACCCCTCGGCCTCGCTGTAGACGCAGAACTTGAGATGGGGAGGGCGTTCCTGACGCTCCTCGATGAAAGCGGGATTGAAGGCGTAGGCGATGCGCGGTTCCGACGCGGCAAGAAGGGCATGCCCCGTGGAGATCTTCATGGCGATGCAGAATTCCGTGCGGGCCCGCTTGATGCCCCGCTGGACGATGTCGTCGTCCGTCGCGGGAGTGAGCACGGGGAGAAATCCCAGCCGGTGGAGTACCCTCGCGGACCAGATGCCGAGGTGTCCCAGCGTGGAATTGCTCCGTCGTATCACCACGGTGCGCTCCGCGTCCTCCGGGTCCAGTTCGGGCAGGTCTTGCCACCGGATGCCGTCAAAATGGCGTTCCATCAGGGAGTGGAAGATCTCCACGTAGTCGGGGCGCTCGCGCCCCGAGGTCTCGCTGTTGCCCCGGGGGCAGAAGCCTCCCGTGAGAACGTCCTCTCCCTCCATGCGGAAGATGCGCAGTTTGCAATTGCGCTGACCGCAGGAAAGCTCTCCGAAGTGCTCCCGGCAGAGCACCTCCGCGCTCTCCATGCGGGAACGGACCGCCTCCCAGCCCCGGAAGGCGCAGCGCGTCTCCCGTCCCTCGCTCCTGGCTTTGCGCAGCGCGTCCCGCACCACGAGGGCCGCTCCCACGGCGCCGAAAAGTTCCCGGTCGGGATAGGCGTGGATCTCCGTTCCCGTCACGGCGGCGAGTCCCGCGAGGAATGCCTTTCCCAGTGAGGGGCCTCCCTGGCAGGAGCAGCGTTCTCCCACGGCCTTCCTGCCGCCCACGAACTTGGTGAAATAGCTTTCCGCGGTGCCGCGAACCACCCCGGCGGCGATTTCCTCCGGAGGAAGCCCCTCCGCGATGAGGCGGTTCACATCCATCTCCATAAAGACGCCGCAGGTGGCGTCGATGAGGGGGACCCGTTCCGCCCGGAGCGCTGCCTCCTGCAGAGAATCCTTGACATCCATGCCGAGGATGCGCGCAAGGTTCTCCAGGGTCTGCCCGGCTCCCGCCTGGCAGGAGTAATTCATGCGGGCCTCCCGGATCTCGTCCGTGACTCCCTCGGCGGTGCGTTTGAAGGCGGTGAACTTCATGTCCTGCCCGCCGATCTCGAAGACCGTGTCGATGTCGGGGTCCCAGAACTTGATCGCCGCGGCGTGGCAGGTGATCTCGTCCACGGCGCCGTCGGCGACGATGTATCCTTCCGCCAGGGCGCTCTCTCTTCTGTTCCGGGAGAGGAGCATGCGTTCGTAGAGCTTGCGGGCCGATCCGGTGGTGCACACTCCCGCCACGGAGACGCCGCGGCGGTTTTTCTCCAGATAGCGGAAGACCTCCAGGAGTGCTCCCTCGGGATCTCCCGCAGTGGCGAGATAGATGCCGTCCAGAAGTGACCCCGTCTCCAGATCGAGCACGGCGGCCTTGGTGGTGGTGGAGCCTCCGTCCACGCCGATGACCACGTCCCGGGAATGCTCTTCCAAGCCGTTCCGCGGAAAAGACCCAGGGGGCGTCCTGCCTTCGTGGAGATGCACCAGGGGAAGAAAGTTCTTCAGGGGTGGCGCGAAGCGCCGTCCTTTTTCGCTACCGGAATGGGTTTCCTGAAGGCTATCCAGCTCCGCGACGACGCTGTTGCCCGCGGCAAGGGCGCCGAGAGCGACGCCGAGGGCGGCGACGTTCGCGAAATGTGGGGGCCTGTGAAAGGCAAGTCCCGTAAGCGCCCGAAGGCGTTCGAGGATCCATGGCGAGGCAAAGACGCCTCCCGTGCAGACCGCTCCGGCGGAGAGATCGAGGTCGCGATAGCCCACCACGTCGGTGACGAAGTTCGCCGTCACGGTGGCGAAGAGCTTGGCTACGATGCGGTCCCGGGGAAGTCCTTCGTTCTGGTCGTGGATGAGGTCCGACTGGATGACCACGCCGCACCGGGCGTTGTACCCCTCCTCGGAGGGGCGGCGCGCCGCCGCTTGTTCCGCCTCGGCGAAGCAGGCCGAAAGCGCCGCCTCCCGGTCGTTCCGGGAAACGGTCGCTCTCTCCAGGTCCTTCCCGAAGAGGCGTCGTACCTGTTTTTCGAGAAGTGTCCCCGAGCCGCCACCGCATTTTGTGCTCGTGCTCCAGTCGAGCAGGACCGTCCGGGAAGCGGCGGGGAAAGAAGCGGATCCGTTCCCTTCGCCCTGGACGTCCACGGTGCCGAGAGTGAAGAAATAGGAGTCCTTGGCGCCCATGTGCGCCACGTAGGTTGTTCCTGGAACGAGATGTCCGACGCCACGGGGAATAGCCACGCTCTCGTACTCGAAGAGCGTCCCTGGAAAAAGCTCCGCGAGAGGGGCGGCGGCGCTGCCCGTGAAGGCCGTGGCGAGGACGGGTGTTCCGTTCAGGTCGCGGCGGAGTTCCTGCCAGATTTCGCGAAGCGTCGCCAGAGGGGCTCCGAAATGAAAGCGCCCCGGCGGAGCCGCCATGATCCGCCCCGATTCGTCCAGGACAACCCAGTGGATCACCGCAGAACCCGCATCGAATCCCACGTAAACGCCCTTCATGAGTCGGCTCCCTCCTCGGAACACCCTTGAAAACACGTGTACGCACTTGACGGAGGAGAATGTTTCTGAGTGCGCAAAGTGTATCACAACGCATGCGCCGTTTCGGAACGGATGGAAAGGAACGGCACCCGTTCCGGTCCGGAAAAGGGTCCCGAAATCGCCGCGGCATCAACCGCACGAGGCGGCATCGTCGTTTTCGAGGGGGACCTTGCGTGCGCGTCGTTTCTCTGCGGAAGCCCGGGGCTTTCTCCGGAGGAATCGAAGTGCTCCGCTTCGGGGATGCAGAGGTGTTCCTCCGTGGGGATGTCTGCCGGGGGGAGTCCTGTGGAGGGTTCGGTCTTGCCCGTCTCGCACGTTTGGGCAAGAGGTTGTACGAGAATGCGCCGCCGAGGCTTTTTTCTGCGGAAAAACAGCCTTCGGGCGTTTCCCTGACCGCGACGCGGTCCTCATGCTGGTTGCGCCCCGAGGAGTCGCCAGTCTCTTCCGTTCATGGGGAACGAGGGGGCATTTGGCTATGTCCCTTTGAGGGATGTGGATTTGGAGAAGAGCGTAGAGGACCAACGGCGCTGTGGCGAAGCCGCTGATTCGGAAAAAATCGTCTGAATTCACTTTTTGCGAAGGATGTTTGACGCTCTCAGAGCGTTGGGAGGAAAAGAAACTCTCTAAAATCTCTGGAAGTCCTGAATAAAGGCCTTTCGCTTTCCCTTAGACTCGGGTCGCATCAGGCTCTGCGAGGCGCCCTGCGGGGCTGACGTAGCCTTATTCAGAGGTTTTTTCTATGGAACTCTATGGAAAGGTTTCTCTTTCGGACATGTCCACCCGTGAAGGCGGTTGCGGCGTGATAGAATGATAATGAAGGCATCCTTGTCCAATGTTGTCGCGGGGGCTTCACGCGGCATTGCGCGGAAGAGGAGGAGAGGTCATGGCGGGTGGAGAGGCCCTGAGGAAATTTGTCGCACCCGAGATCGTCTTCGGCGAGGGCGCTCTCGAGCTTTCCGGTCGTTTCTCCAAAAATCTGGGCGGACGACGGATTCTCGTCGTGTCCGATCCGGGGGTGATCGCCGCGGGATGGACGGAGAAGGCGCGGAAAAGTCTCGAGGAAGCAAATCTGAGCGTCGTCGTGTACGAGAACGTGCGCAGTAATCCCTCAACCGCTTCGGTCATGGAGGGTGCCTCCGTGTTCGTCCGGGAACAGTGCGACATGATTCTCGCCGTCGGAGGCGGCAGTCCCATGGACTGCGCCAAGGCCATCGGCGCCGTGGTCTCCAACGAACAGCACGTCCTCGAGTTCGAAGGGGTGGACAACGTTTCCCTGCCGCCTCCACCCCTCGTCTGTGTGCCCACCACGGCGGGCAGCGCTGCGGACGTCTCCCAGTTCGCCATCATCACCGACGAGGTCCGGAAGGTGAAGTTTGCCATCATCAGCAAGACCATGGTTCCCGACGTGGCCCTCATCGATCCCCGCACGACAGTCACCATGGAGAAGGAGCTCACCGTCGCCACGGGCATGGACGCCCTCACCCATGCTGTGGAAGCCTATGTCTCCGATGCCTCCTCGCCCCTCACGGATCTCCATGCTCTGGAAACGGTGCGTCTCGTGGCGCGGCATCTTCCGGGTGCGGCAGCGGAACTCGACAACCTCAAGCACCGGCGGGGCATGATGCTCGCATCCCTCTACGCGGGCCTGGCCTTCTCCAACGCGGGACTCGGCATGGTGCACGCCCTTGCTCACAGCCTCGGAGGTGCGCTCGATCTCCCGCACGGGGAATGCAACGCCCTGCTCCTGCGTCATGGATGCGCCGCGAACTATTCCGCCGTGCCGGAACGTTTCGCCCGGATTCTCCAGGCTTTCAAGGAGGGAGAGAGCATGGCGTCGATGTCTCCGGTGGCGCCGACGCCTCCGGAGAAAGTTCTGGAAGAGCTTGTCGCACGCGTCGGGGTGTTGGGCGACATCTCCGGCATTGCAGTGCGTCTTCGGGACTTCGGCTTGCGCAGGGAGGACATTCCAAGAATCGCCCGGTTCGCCTATCAGGACCCCTGCCTGCTCACCAATCCGCGGCATATGGATGCGGCGGAACTGGAGGAGGTACTCCATGGAGCCTGGTGATCCGAAGAATCGGGAGGCGTTGCGCCTCCGGCTTATGGGACTCGGGGATTCGTCCCTCCACAAGAGCTATTATCCGGAACTTCAGAAGCGTCTGGGAGAACTGGAGCGTTTTCGCACGCTCCTCGACCGGGCCAATGACGCGATTTTTCTCGTCTCCCTTCGGGACGGGTGCGTCCGCTATGCCAACGCGTCCGCCCGCCGTTACGGGCTGCTTCTGGGGGCGAAGAATTTTCAACAGCAGTGCCTTCCCCTGAAAAACCTTCTCCTCGGCGGGAACGGAGAGGGGGTCGACATGGACCGCATTCTTGCCGCGTCGGCCTTCGACTCCGGCGAGGAGGGGCGTTGCGTGCTCGAGCTCTTTACCGACGAGGGAGTGCGGCGCTGTGAACTTTCCGTCTCCGTCAGCATGCCCGAGACGAGCGAGGATGCCCATGCGGTGCTCATCCTCCGGGATGTGGAGGATCGCCTCGCCGCGGAGGACCGCCTCCGGGAAACCCTGCGCCAGGTGGAGGAGGCCCGCTCGCGCACGGTGTCCCTCACGGCGGCCATCGTGGAGCTGAAGGATTCCTTCACGGGGCAGCACCAGCGCCGTACGGCGCAGCTCGCCTCCGCCATCGGCAGACATCTCGGCGTGAGCGGCGGAGAACTCTACGACCTCGTGACGGCGGCCATGATGCACGACATGGGCCTCATGGCGATCCCCACGGACATCCTCTTCGCACCCCGTCCTCTTTCGGAGGTGGAGTGGCTTCTCGTGCACCGGCATCCTCTCATCGGCAAAACCCTGATGGACCGGGAAAATTTTCCCTCCTCCGTGTCGGTGCCGCTGGTACAGCATCACGAGCGCCTGGACGGATCGGGGTATCCCCGGGGGCTTTCGGGGCGCCACATTGTCTCCCTTGCGCGGATTCTCGCCGTGGCGGACGTGGCGGAGGCCATGTCCAGCCACCGCCCCTATCGTCCCGCCCACGACCGGAGCGTCGTGCTCGCCGAGCTTGCCGCGGGGAGGGACGTTCGGTTCGACGCCGCCGTGGTGGACGCCTGTGTGGCATTGCTGGAGGAGGGCTTCGCCTTTGCGCCCCATCCGGTGGAGGAGCTTTCACAGGGGTGATACAGAAGTGTTTTCCTTCCGAATGCGGTGCCGGAGTGTCGGTAGTGATGCTTCTGGTGCAGCGTTTTCGGGCTTTCCCGACGAAAGGCCGAAGACAGAGGAGTTTCGTGGGCAAGACGATGTGAAAAGCCCTTCCGGGTAAACCGGGAACAGAAAGAGGATTTTCTTTGCTTCAGTGACGTCCCCATGCCCCGCCTGTGGTTTTCCTCCGAAAGAACTGCTCGAAGCACCTCCGGAGAATGTATTTTCCACGAAAGTCGAGATTTGTGGACAGTTTGTCTGGGTAGTCGCACGGAGCGATTGATGGAGATGGTTGAAGAGAGAGTTCTCTTGGCATAAAATGTTACGGTACCTAAATATATGCAAGGGGAGTTCCGGATGCCGAAAGAAGCGGATGATCTGATGGAGCATATTGCCCGGCTGTTTCGGATGGTGCGCCGACGGCCGACGGACGAACAGTGTCTTTCGCGTGGAGCGCATCGGCTCCTGCATCTGGTGTTGCAGAACGATGGTATCCGTACCACGGATCTGGCGAAAAGAATGGGTGTTCGCCCGGCATCGCTGACCGAGCTGCTCAGGCGCCTGGGCGAGGGTGGATACCTCCGCCGGGAGAAGGATGAGAACGACTCCAGGGTCATTCGCGTGTTTGCGGCGAAGAAGGCTTTTGAGGAACACGTGCGGCTGGAAGCGGAACACAGGGAGCGGAACGCACGACTGCGTGCCTGTCTGACGGACGACGAGGCCGGGATGTTTTGTGCGATATGCGACAAGCTGTGCGCATTTCTCGAAAAAGAGCAATCGCTGGTTGTCGGCCGTGAACAGAGGCACGAGGACGAGGCATGCCGAGGGTTCCATCACGGGAGCGAACGCCGAAAGTGCCGGGGAGACGGCGAAGGCGACGGTACAGGAGGAGATTGCGGAGGCCATCACCACTGTGGAAGAACCAGGAGTGCGACAGGTGGCCGATGAGGCGCGGAGACGGGGCTGGCTCATGTTCGAACTGATGCGGACGCACCTCAAGGGGACTGCACGGACCTGCGCGATCCTGGCGCCTTTGTGCATGTTGCTCGAGGTCTTCATGGATCTGCAGCAACCTACCTTGATGTCGGATATCATCGACATCGGGGTGGCGAGCGGTGACCTCGGCTACGTGCTCCGCACCGGTGGTCGCATGGTTCTCTTTGCACTGATCGGTCTTGTCGGTGGGGGGTGCTGTTCCGTCTTCGCCACGTATGCGGCGACGCACATGGCGGGTTCGATACGAGAGCGTCTGTTTTCGAAGATCTTCACTCTCGCGGCCACCGAGGTGGACAACCTGGAGACATCGTCACTCGTGACCCGGACGACCAACGACGTGGCACAGATTCAGGAGATGATGGTGATGCTGTTGCGTGCGATGTCTCGCTCTCCTATGCTTTTTGCAGGGGGCATCATCATGTCGTTTCTGCTCAGCTTTCGGCTGGCCCTTGTCCTGTGCGTCGCTCTGCCTCTGTTGACGGTCAGCGCGATATGGATCATCCGGAGGGCTGTTCCTCTGTACACTGTGGTACAGAATCGGATGGATCGGATCAACAGCGTTGTGCGCGAGAATCTGCTCGGTATGAAAGTGGTGAAGGCATTCGCGCTGGAAAACCGGCAAATTGCACAGTTCGAGCGAGCCAATGTCGATCTTGCCGACAATGGCATCAAGGCGCAGAAGGCGACCTTTCTGCTCATGCCGATTGTCACATTGGTAATGAATCTGTGTGTTGTGGCAGCTTTATGGTTTGGCGGTCTGATGCAGATTCGTGGAGTGCTTCCTTTGGGGAAAATCATGGCTTTCGTGAATTACCTGGTGCAGATCACGCATGCGCTGGTGATGCTGGCGAACTCCGTGGTCAACATCTCCCGTTCCCAGGCCTCGGCCCTGCGCATCCGAGAAGTGATGCATACCCACTCCTCGCTTGCCCCTCCGGAGCATCCCCGATTACCCCGGAATGGCGACATCGAGTTGCGTCATGTGAGTTTCGGCTACACGAGCGGCGAAAGGGTGTTGTGGGACATCGACCTGTACATCCCCCGAGGGCAGAAGGTCGGAATCGTCGGTGCGACCGGCTGCGGAAAAAGCACGCTTGCGGCACTGCTGGCCCGCCTCTACGACCCGAATGAGGGCAGCGTGTGTCTTGGCGGCGTTGATGTTCGGGAGATCCCGATGGATGTGCTCCGGAAAAAGATAGGTCTCGTTCCACAGAATAGTGTGCTGTTCTCGGGAACGGTGGCGGAAAATCTGCGCTACGGTGATGAAAGTGCCGATGAGGTCGCACTGTGGGCGGCTGTTGCAACCGCTCGGGCCGACGGGTTCGTTCGGGCTCTTCCGGGGGAGCTGAACGGAGAGGTGGCACAGCGCGGAAAAAACTTTTCGGGCGGGCAGAAGCAGCGCTTGTGTATTGCCCGCTCGCTGCTGCAGATACCGAACATTCTCATCCTGGACGATGCGACCAGTGCGGTGGATTCCATCACCGAGGCGCGTTTGCAGGCGGCTTTGCGCGAGAGAACGGGAGGAATCACGCTGATTCTCGTTGCACAGCGTATCTCGAGCATTATGGATTGTGATTGCATTGTGGTGATGGACAAGGGGCGCATTGCGGCGCAGGGAAGCCATGCTTGTCTCATGGAGTCCAGCGAGATCTATCGCTCCATTGTGCTGTCCCAATTGGGAGAAGAGGCGTTGTTTCGTGTCTGAGAACAGAAACCCTTCCCTTCAGCCCAACTTCACGGGGCGACAGAGCCCATGGCTTCACCTCGCCGCGGAGAAGCCTCGGCTGACGAACGTCACGGGTACGCTCAAACGGATCCTGGAGTATCTGCTCGGCTGGCGTTCATCGCTCCTGTTCGCCCTTGTCTGTGCAGTGGTCTCCACGGGGATCACCATTGTGGGAACACGTCTCAACGGCTACACGGTGGACACTTTCATCGCCCGCAAAGATGCGCGCATGCTGGGAATCGTCTGTCTCCTGATGGCGGGTATGTACGTCGTCGGGGTTGCATCGAGCTATGTCCAGAGCATCTTGACGATACGTGCGGCACAGAGGACATCCGCCGCTTTGCGTCGTGACCTGTTTCGACGTGTGGCACATCTGCCGCCGGCCTATTTCGATGCCCACAGCAGCGGAGATGTGATGAGCAGGCTGACGAACGACGTGGACAACATCAATACGGCGATTTCACAGACGACAGTGCAGTTGTTCACCGGCATCGTCAGCGTTGCAGGCATGCTGGCAGCCATGCTGTTTCTCAGTCCTCCGCTCACGTTGGTCTGCCTGATCACGACGCCCTTGACTTTTTTCACGACGCGGATCATCGCGAGAAATGTGCAGCGCTTCTTCGTGGAACAGCAGCGGGAATTGGGCAGGCTGAACGGCTATATCGAGGAGATGGTGTCGGGACAGAAAATACTGCGGTTGTTTTCGCGCGAGACGCGTGTGGTGGAGGATTTCGAACGGATCAACCGCCGCTACGTGGGCGATGCTTTTCGGGCACAGGCGGTGAGCGGTATCATCGGTCCGTGCAACAACATGGTCAACAACATCGCCTACCTCCTCGTGGCAGTTGCGGGAGGTTTCTGTGTCATTCGGAACATCGGGGATGTCACGGTGGGGGTTGTCTTCTCGTTTTTGCTGTACATGCGCAATTTTACCAATCCCATCAACAACATTCTCGCTATGGCCAACTCGCTGCAATTGGCGCTGGCCAGTGCCGAGAGGGTGTTTGAAACGATGGACGGACAACCGGAGTGCGACGCGGATGGTGCGTCGGACATCGAAAGAATAGAGGGGGACATCCGGTTCGAAAACGTGCGCTTTTCCTATGTTCCCGGCAAGCCTGTGCTTCGGGGTGCGGATATCGTCGCGGAACCCGGCCAGACGGTGGCCATAGTGGGGCCTACCGGAGCGGGAAAAACGACGATCATCAGCCTGCTCACTCGGTTTTACGACACCGACGGCGGCAGGATCCGCATCGACGGCATGCCTATCGAGGCGATCACCCGCCGTAGCCTGCGACGATCCGTGTCGTTGGTTTTGCAGGACACTTTTCTCTTTTCGGATACGATCCGGGAGAACATCCGGTACGGCCGAATAGACGCCGGCGACGAGGAGGTGGTTGAAGCGGCCCGGCAGGCCCATGCCCACGAATTTATTCTGCAATTGCCGCATGGCTATGATACGGTGCTGACCGATAACGGCCAGAATCTCTCACAGGGACAGCGTCAGCTGTTGAACATCGCCAGGAGTCTCCTGTCCAGGGCTTCGGTACTTATTTTGGACGAAGCGACGTCGTCGGTGGATACCCGGACGGAGCAGATCATTCAGAGTGCATTGCTGACACTGATGCAGGGTAAAACGAGTTTCGTCATAGCCCATCGGCTGTCCACCATCAAAAATGCGGACAAAATTGTCGTGATCGACGGAGGGCGCGTCGTGGAACAGGGGACTCACGAGTCTTTGCTGGAGAAAAAGGGGTTTTATTTCCGGCTCTATGAAAGTCAGTTCAAAACAGGGATGCCGAATGAAGTTCCTGGGGGGTGATGCATGTGCTCGGGTGCGGAGGATGTTGCTCGGCTTTCAGGTTGAGGACTCCCCAAGGCGGTTTGGAGCCGCGGTTGTCGTGCAGTGTGTACCTCGTCGCCGTGACGAACGCACCGGCTGTCGAGGATTCCCAGGCCCGTCCACTTGACGGGGGATGGAGGCAAGGAAGGAAATGACGGAGCAGGACTTTTTTGAGGCCCTTACGGCCGAATACGGGAGATCCTTTTCCGGCTGGGATTTTTCCTACGTCAATGAAAGAATGGTCTCGGATCCACTGCCCTGGAATTATCGTCTTGTTGTGGCGGATGCCGTCTCCGCTTCCGGGTCGCTGCTCGACATGGGAACCGGAGGCGGTGAGTTTCTCGATTCCCTGCCCGCACTGCCTCCGGTCACATTTGCCACGGAGGGATACGCACTGAACGTGCCGATCGCGAAAGCCCGACTGCGTGAGAAGAACGTGCAGGTCGTCGAAATCGCCACCGACGATACGCTTCCGTTTGACGACCGCTCCTTCGACCTGGTGATCAACCGTCACGAATCGTTTGCTGCCGAAGAGGTGGCGAGAATCCTGAGGACATCGGGAATATTCATCACGCAGCAGGTCGGCGGCATGAATGGTCTCGACATCAACGCGTCTCTGGGCGCGCCTCCATCGGACCATGTCGGCTGGTGTCTGCTTGAGGCGAAGGAAAACCTTTTGCATGCGGGATTCAAAATTGGGACGTGCCGTGAGTACATAGGGAAAACGCGGTTCTATGATATATACAGTCTCGTGTATCTCCTGAAGTGCATTCCCTGGCAGATTGCCGATTTTTCCATCGACGCGTACTTCAGGCGACTGTGTCTCTTGAACGCGGAGATGCAGGAGCGGGGATACAGGGATTTCATTCTCCATCGCTTTCTGCTCGTTGCGGAGAAATGAGTTCCGCTTCCCGATGGAATTTCTGCAACGGCGGCGAAATTCTTGCGGCGCAGTCGGAATTGGAAAAGTGCGCGGATCGTGCCGGAGATGCCTCGTGGGTTTCGAAAACTCCAGGGCGTTGCCCCTGCTGCGGGAGTCCTCGACCCGGGTGGCAGGGCTCTTTCCTGGGCAACCGTGGAAGGGAATTATTTCTCGTGGGAGCGTTCCTTGCACGAAGAATCGTTTCGTCATCGGTTGCTTTCTCCGGGAACCGGCACGAAGCGTGCCTTTCCTCGGGGTGCCTTGTCGCTGTCTTTTGTGGACTCGCATTCGGGTTCCGTCCTGGCTGGGGTGACGAGGGGGAATGCGCACGTGGATTCAGCGGCGGTGCTGCCGTTCGAGACGGGAAACGGAAGGGAAGGATGTGCGCGGTGGATCGTTCGACACTGGCTCTGTACGGCCTTACGGGGGTGCTCTTCGCCCTTTCCTGGATGAAGGACAGGACGAAAACCCGGCTTGCCCTGAAAAAAGCCTGGAAGACCCTCTCGGGCATGGTCTTTCTCATGGGGTCCATCATGCTCTTCGCCGCCCTCGGGGTGGTGCTCGTTCCCCAGGAGGTGCTTGTGCGCGTTCTGGGCAGAGAGAGCGGTTTCTTCGGGGCGTTTTTGGCCTCTCTGGTGGGGGCCGTGACGCTCATTCCCGCCTTCGTCGCCTTTCCCACGGCGAAGATCCTCCTCGACGCCGGAGCGGGCGTGCTCCAGATCGGCGTGTTCGTCTCCACCCTGATGATGGTGGGTGTGGTCACTCTTCCGCTGGAATCCCGGATCTTCGGGCGCAAGGCCGCGGTCGCGAGAAACGCCCTGGCCTACCTCTGGTCCTTCGTGGCGGGTTACGTCGTCTTCTGGGCGGTGCGCTGATGGTGGCGTCTCCGGTTCGGGGCATGCGGGAGGAGCAGCGGCGGCAGGAACAGCCGAAACAGGGGAAAACCGGCTCGGAATGGGCGCAGGGTCCGTCCGGAAACGGGAAGATCCCTGCGCCGGGAGGCGGTTGGAAGAGCGGGCTCCCCGCGTTCGGCGTCGCCCTCGCGCTTTTGGGCGGCCTTTTCTTTCTGAACCCGGCCCAGGGAAGAGAGGTGGCCCGGCTCTGGAAGGAAAGTACCTACACCGTCCTCGGTCTTCTGCCTCCGGTGTTTCTGCTCCTCGGGCTCTTTGACAGTTGGGTGTCCCGGGAACGGATCATTCCCCTGCTCGGGGAGGGATCCGGCATCCGGGGCGGCGTGCTCGCCACACTTCTGGGCGCCCTCGCTGCGGGACCGCTGTACCTCTCTTTTCCCATCGCGGAGGTGATGCTCGTCAAGGGAGCGAGCCTTCGGAACGTCTTCGTCTTCGTCGGGGCATGGTCCACCATGAAAATCCCCATGTTTCTCTTCGAGGTGGGGAGCCTCGGGGGGCGCTTCGCCGTGGTGCGCTACGCCGTCTCCCTCGTGGGGATCGTGCTCATCGCGAAAGGCACGGAACTCTTTCTCGGAAAGGAAGAACGCCGATTCCTCCTGACGCGGTACGAGACGGAGGCGTGAGGAAGTCGGCGTTCTTTTCTGTCTCGTGCCTACCGCATCATCGAGTGGAGCAGCGTCAGGTAGTCCTCTTTCGTCATCGGCCTGGGATTGCTGCGGTTGCTTCCGTTCTGTGCGGAGTAGGCGGCGATGGTCTCCAGGTCTTCCTTTTTGACGCCCAGGGAGGCGAAGGACGGAAGGCCCACTTCCTCGGCCAGGTTCGCCACGTGCGTCACGGCTTTTCGTGCGCCTTCCTCGTCGGTCGCGAAGGAATATCCCATGGCGGCGGCGATCCGGGCGTACTTTTTTGCGCAGTAGGGCAGATTGAACTCCATCACCGGGGCGAGCGCCACGGCGTTGCACATGCCGTGGGGTGCGTCGTAGAGGCCGCCCAGCGCTTCGGCGAGACAATGCACCGCCGCCACGTCGGAGTGGGAGAAGGAGATGCCCGCCAGAACGCTTCCCATGAGCATGTCCGTCCGGGCCTCCATGTCGTCGGTTCCGGAGCGGACGGCCCTCGGCAGAGAGGCGGTGATCATCTCGATGGCGTGCAGGGCGCAGGCGTCCGCGATGGGCTCCGCGGGCAGGGCGGTGAATCCTTCGATGGCGTGGGTCAGTGCATCCATGCCGGTGGCGGCGGTGAGCATCTTCGGCATGGACGCGGTCAGCCCGGGATCACACAGGGCAACTTTCGCCGCAATCCGGGGATGCCTGATGCTGAACTTAAACTTGTCCGTCGTGTCGGTGATGACCGAGCTGAAGGTCACTTCGCTGCCGGTTCCCGAGGTGGTGGGAATGGCGACCAGGGGCAGCGTTTCTCCTGTGACCGCGTTCCGCCCCTCGTAGTCCCGTATTTTTCCTCCGTGGGTTGCCACGATGCTCATGCCTTTGGCGCAGTCGATGGGGCTTCCGCCTCCGACGGCGAGAAGGCAGTCCGCTCCGAACGCCACGGCGGCGGCGGCGCCTTCCATGACGTTCCTGTCCTTGGGGTTCGGCTCCACCGCGCTGAAGACCTCGAAGGAAATCCCTTCTTTTTCGAGAGCCCCGGTGATCGGTGCGAGGATGCCCGCGTCGATCACACCACGGTCCGTAACGAGAAGCGGACGCTTTTTCCCCAGTTCCTGCAGCACCATGGCGATGGTGGCGGAAACGCCGGCGCCGAATTCGATCCGCGTGGGGAGTTCGAAACTGAAGCTGTTCCTGATGTCCAAGAGAAACCCCTCCTTCACTGTCTTCTGTGCCTGCCTCTGTCCACGGTACTGTCCCTTTTGGGGCCGCTTTCCTCGTCGGGCTCGCATCCGGCCGGATGCGGCGGGTGAACATTCGGGTCGGTGCCGGCTCAGGTGGCGATGTTCCGTCGCAGTTTCTCCGCCGTGTTCCGTTTTCTCACCGGAGCACGTCTGCCGATGCCGGAACGGAAAGGGTGGTTTTGAACACGATCACCGCTTCCCCCCGGATCTTCACCGTCTCCGGTTCACCGTTCCTGACGCGCACTTCCACGTGTACCTTTCCGGGGCGGCCGATCTTTTCGCCCTGAAAACCCGTGAAACGCAGGACGCCATCGTTCCCGGGCCGGGCCAGTCCGAAACGGACCAGGTAGCCTCCGAGCGGCCCATGGGCGTTTCCCGTGACGGGGTCCTCGGCCACGCCGATCGCCGGGGCGAACATCCTTCCCTCCGTGAGAATGCCCTCCCGGGCAGTGTCGAAGGTGAACAGGAAATAGCCGTTGCAGCCGATCCGCTTGCTGAGGTCCGTGAGCCCCGCATTGTCGGGTTCGAGTGCGTTCAGCGTTTTCGCGCTTTTCAGGCAGACCATCACCTTGGAGTGGCCGGTGGAGGCGATTCGAACGGGACATCGGGGGTCCATCTCGTCGGCCGCAAGGTGCAGGGAGGCGAGAAGCGCGTCCGTATCCTCTTTTTGCAGCGGCTCGGAGAGCACGAATTTTCCCTGGGTCATGGAGACGGTGTAATCCTTCCCGTCGTCGCAAACTTCCGCGGGCAGGATGCCCACCCCGGTCTTGATGCGGAGGACCCGGCCGCCCAGATTCTCCTCCTTCGCCTTGGCGTAGAGGGCGGCGATGGTGGCGTGGCCGCAGACGGGAACCTCCGTCGTGGGGGTGAAGTAGCGCAGGTGCCCGTCGCACGTGTTGTCCGGAGGGGACAGGAAAAAGGCGGTCTCCGAATTGTTCAGCTCCCGGGCGATCCGCTGCATGGCGTCGTCGGAAAGTCCGTCCGCGTTGGTGATCACTCCGGCGGGATTGCCTGCAAAGGGGGTTCTCGTGAAGGAGTCGATCTGGTAGAGCGTGTAGGTTTTCATGGGCGTTTTCCTTTCTCGCGTTCCTGGATGTGGGGCAGGTCGGACCGCCCTATTCCGCGGGCTTCACCGACACGGACCACCCCGGTCCGGAGGCGATGCCGAATGTGCCGGCGAAGCTGTCCATGTTGAGGGCCAGGGACAGCTCCATGAGGCTGTTGTAGAAGAGCAGCGGCTCTCCCTCGGGGACGTCGCCGAAGGTGTTCACGTAGGGGATGTTCCCCCGGAACACCTCTTTCCCCTCCCTGGAGATCGTCACCTCGTATTTTCTGCCGAACTCGGGCTTGAGCGTGTCGAAGAGGGACTTTCCGATGTTGGTCCACACGTTGCCGTACTGGATGTCGAGCACGGGGATCGTTCCCAGCGCCGCCCCGTTCCGGATCTCCGCCCTCTGGTAGGGGATGCGCACCAGGTCGCCCTCGACAAGAGGCCCCACTTCCTCGAAGGTGAGTTGCCCCGAGGCGAGCCTGGCCCCCACATAGGCGAAGAGGTCGCGACCGAGGAACGTGTAGGACTGCTCCGATCCCGGCAGCCGGTGTTCCGCTTCATCGATGAGGCGCACTGCGTCGATGCCCGTCCGCTCCTCGACGATGGTGAGCGTTCCGTTGTCCGGCGTGACGATGTAACGGCCGTCCTTCGTTTTTGCCACCACGGAGTGGCGTTCCGTCCCCACGCCGGGATCCACCACGGAGACGAACACCGTGCCCGCGGGCCAGTATTCCAGGGTCTGGTACAGGCGATAGGCGGTCTCCCAGATGGAGTAGGGAGGGATCTCGTGGGTCAGGTCGAACAGGGAGAGGTCGGTGTCAACGCCGAAGGCGACGCCCTTCATGGCGGACACCGCGCCGTCCTTGAGGCCGAAGTCGGTCTGGAAGACCAGGGCGGTCTTTGCCGTCGCCGCCTCCGTGAAGGAAAGAAGAAGGACCAGGAAGAACACCGCGACGCCCACGCGTTTGTTCAGCTTGTTCATGAGAAGAAGACTCCCTTCTGCGTTGGAGATGGGGCGATCCGGTCGGCGGGGGCTCTCTCTTCCGTCGCTGCGGGAGGGGCTGTCCCCGGTCAAGTCGGCGAATCGCCACTGTTCGGTATTATCTGTCAGAGCTCCGGGAAAGGAAAGGTGCAATGTGTTTCCCACACACTCCACCGCAGGGATGACCGGCGGTCCTTCGCGACAGGGTTGACGCGTTTCGGTCTTCTGGGTACAGTATGTAAGGTTCGTTGAAACGAGAAACTTCATATGCACCTCCGAGTCCGTGTTCCTGTGGGAGCGATCCTATGGAAGCGGACCGAAGGGCGCCTTCGGAAACGAAGGAGCCTCCCGTGTTCGGAAAGGAGGGGATGCAGGCTTTTCGGCCTCTGCTGTCCAGCCGTCCGTCGATGGGTGGACGTTTTTTGTCCCCGTCGTCGCATGGAAGGGACAGTCCCGGAAGGCGGAAAGGAAAACTGTTGCGTTTTGAGGAACGAGTCCTTTGAAACGATTTTCCGCGCCGATTTTTTTACAGGATGGTGTTTTTTCCGTGCCGCGGGAGTAGCGGCACCTGCTCGAAAAGAAAGGATGAAACCGCATGCATCGGAGAAACGTTGCATTCCGTTTCCCGCGCTTTTCGCTCCTTCTTGTCCTCGTTGTCGGCCTCGCCCTCGTGCTTGGCGGCGTCGCCACGGCGAAGGCGCCTGTGCTGCGCATGGCCACCACCACCAGCACGGACAACACGGGACTTCTGGACTACCTGGCGCCCCTCTTCCAGAAAGCGACCGGAATCGAACTTCAGTGGGTCGCTGTTGGAACTGGAAAGGCCATCGAGTTCGGTAAGAACGGCGACGTGGACATTCTCTTCGTCCACGATCCCGAGTCGGAGAAGGCGTTCATGGACGGCGGCTTTGGCGCCAACCGCCGCCAGGTGATGTACAACGACTTCATCTTCGTCGGGCCCAAGGAAGATCCGGCGAAGATACAGGGACTTTCCGCCGTGGAGACCCTCAAGGCCATCGCGACGAAAGGTGCGGTCTTCACGAGCCGCGCCGACAAATCGGGTACGCACATGAAGGAACTCGCCCTCTGGAAAGAAGCCGGAATCACCGTTCCCGACAAGGAGCCCTGGTATATCCAGGTCGGACAGGGCATGATCCAGACCATCAACATCGCCGCCGAGCGGAACGGCTACACGCTCACCGACCGGGGCACCTTCATCAAGTACGAGGAGAACCACAAGGGCAATCCTCCCCTGGTGATCCTCTCCGAGGGCGACAAGGCTCTGCGGAACCAGTACAGCGTCATCGCCGTCAATCCCGCGAAGTGGAGCGACGCCCGCTACGACCTGGCGGTGAAGTTCATCGACTGGATCGTTGCTCCCGAGACGCAGAAGGTCATCGCGGAGTTCAAACTTTCCGGAAAACAGCTCTTCTTCCCCAACGCGGGAGAATAGTCCCGGCAGGCGGAAAGCACGAAAGGAGTCCTGAGAATGATTCGTCGACAGACGTGGAACAAGCGCCTTGCACTTCTTCTCTTCGTCGTGGCCGTCGCGGTGCTTGCCGCGCTTCCCGCCAGTGCGGCAAAGGAAGTGCGGCTCTCCAGTACCATCGGCCCCATCGACGCGGGCATCGTGAAGGTTTTCGCTGACACCTTCGAGAAGAACACAGGGATCAAGGTCGTCTTCGAGGGGGCAGGAACGGGGGCGACCCTCGAAAAGGCCAAGACGGGGAACTTCGACATGGTCATGGTCCACGCCCGGAAGCTGGAGGACAAGTTCGTCGCGGACGGGTTCGGCATCGACCGGCGGGATGTGATGTACAATGATTTCGTCATCCTCGGCCCCAAGGAAGACCCCGCGGGTGTGCGGGGGATGAAGGACGCCGCCGAGGCGGTCAGGAAGATCGCCGCAGCGGGTGCGCCTTTCGTGACCCGGGGGGACAACTCGGGAACCCACGTGAAAGAGATGGAAGTCTGGGAAAAGGCGGGCATGAAGCCCGAGGGGGACTGGTACGTCCTCTACGAGATCGGCAAGGCGGGCAACAAGGCCACCACGCAGTTTGCCAACCGCCGGAACGCCTATGTCCTCATGGACCGTGCCACGGTACTCACCCTGGGGAAGAGCGTTTCCCTCGAGGTGCTCGTGGAGGGAGATCCCTTCCTGTTCAACTACATCGCCGTGATCCGGGTGAATCCCGACAAGTTTTCCGGCCTGAACGTGGCGGAGGCATTGGCTTTCACGGACTGGCTCTGCGGTGACGAAGCCCAGGGCATCATTAAGGAATTTGGCGCGGACAAGTACGGGCAGCCGCTCTTCTTCCCCAATTCCGACGAGTGGAAGGCGAAGCATCCCCAGTAGACCTTCCTGGGATGTGTTGGTCCCGGAACGTGTCGGATCGCCGGCGGGGGCCGTTTCCTCTGCCGGCGATCCGTTTTCAGGCGGGAAAAGTTCTCTTCTTCAGGGTGTGACGTGCACCAAGGGGTGGGAGAACCGTCTTTTCCGCGAAGGTGTTTCCATCATTCCGTCTGGGGGGAGTCTCCATGGACTATATCGCTGAAGGTGTTCTGCAGGCCCTGTCGCTCCTTCTGACCGGCGACGAGGAGACCTGGGACGCCATTTTCACCACGATGAAGCTCTCGTCCCTCTCCATCGCAGTCAGTCTCGCCCTGGGCATCCCCCTGGGTTTTCTTCTGGGATACGCGGAGTTTCCGGGAAAAAGGATCTGCCGTGCCGTGGTGGACACGCTCCTCGCCCTGCCCACGGTGGTTGTCGGGCTGCTCGTCTACGCGTTCGTCTCTCGGAGGGGCCCCCTGGGGGAACTGGGACTCCTTTTCACGCTTCCCGGTGTCGCCATCGGGCAGGTGATCCTCGCGCTTCCCGTGGTGGTGGCCATGACGGCCACTGCGGTGGAGAGCCTGGACCGGCGCCTTTCTCTCACGCTGCTCACACTGGGGGCGGGGCGGAGTCAACTCGCCCTGGCGAGCCTGCTCGAATCCCGCTACGGTGTGCTCCTCGCGGCGGCGAGCGCCTATGGGCGCATCATCTCCGAGGTGGGGGTCTCCATGATGATCGGAGGCAACATCAAGTGGCACACCCGGACCATCACCACCGCCATCACCCTTGAGACGGGAAAGGGGGAGTTCGCCATGGGGGTCGCCCTCGGGCTGGTTCTCCTTCTGGTGGCCTTTCTGGTGAACGGGTCCGCGTCGCTGCTGCGAAGGAGGGTGCGCACATGACCGGAGATGCCCTCTACGAGGTTCGGAATCTCAAACGCGCCTACGGAACGCAGACCGTGCTCGATGCGGAGCATCTGGTCATTCCCGAGCGGAGTGTCGTGGGCTTCGTCGGTCCCAACGGCAGCGGCAAGAGCACACTTCTCCGGATCCTCGCCTTTCTCGACACGCCGAGCGGCGGTTCCCTGTGGTTCGGCGGACGGACGTTCTGGAACGGCGGTGACGGCGATGCGGAGGGACGGGGAAGCGAGATGTCCCTGGAGAATGCCCGGAGCGAGGTCACGCTGCTCCTGCAGGAACCCTACCTCCTGAAGCGAAGCGTCTTCGAGAACGTGGCCTACGGGCTGCGGGTCCGGGGCGGCCTGTCCGGGGAGGAGATGCGCGAAAGGGTCTTTGGAGGATTGAGGACCGTTGGGCTCGACCCCGAGCGATTCGCCTCTCGCGCCTGGTATCAACTTTCGGGGGGAGAGGCCCAGAGGGTGGCCCTGGCGTCGCGTCTCGTGCTGCGTCCCCGGGCATTGCTGCTCGACGAGCCCACGGCGAGCGTGGACGTGCAGAGTGCGGCGCGCATCAAGGAAGCGGCGCTGCGCGCACGGGATGAATGGGGAACCACTCTTGTGGTGGTGAGCCACGATATCCTCTGGCTGAACGAGGTGGCCGACGAGGTAGTCCATTTCTACGGAGGCAAGATCATCGGTGTCGGCCCGGAAAACCTGGTCTCCGGCCCCTGGGGGGAAGAGGCGGGAGGAATGGTGCTCCGTCGCCTGACGGACGGCCAGATCCTGCGTGCGGTCCGCCCCCCCGGAGGCGTTTCCACGGAGGCGGTGGCCGCGGTGGACCCGGGCTCGCTTCTCCTCGCCCTCTCCCTCCCCGAGGGTATTTCCGCCCGCAATGCGCTTCGCTGTTCTGTCGCCCAGATGCTCTACGAAAACGGCACCGGACGGGTTCTCGTCAAGGTTGCTGCAGGTGGGCTCTCCCTCACGGCTCGGCTCACCGCCGAAGCCGTGCGCGAGCTGGGGCTTCACCCCGGCCAGGAGGTCCTGACCATCGTCAAGGCCACGGCATTCCGCTGGCTCTGAGCGCAAGCGCAGGGGGCGGAGCGGAGGGCACGCTTCCTTGTCCGGACGGAGGTGTGAGGGCGCCGAGGAAAAGAATCCGCGGTTTTCGGGAAAGCATTGAGGCGGGGAATGCGAGCTGGCGCTGGTTGCCGCTGGTCGCCGCCGGAGTCCGTGCAGGGTTTTTGCGGTCGGAGAGGAGATTCCGGGATGCTCCGGCACGGTCCAGGCGATGCAGGGTGCCGGGATTGGGATTTTCCGAGAGGCGCAAGGAGGAATTTTCGTGAAATGTGGTTCCTTCGAGTTTTCTCTGCGTGAACTCGCCGGTTCCATGGGTGATTTCGGCACGCTCTTTCCTCTCGCGGTGGGGTACATGGTGACCTGTGGCCTCGATCCGTCCGGTTTTCTCGTCGTGATGGGTCTCGCCAACATCGTCACGGGTCTCGTGTACCGTCTGCCGCTTCCCGTGGAACCCATGAAGGTCCTTGCCGTGACTGCCGTGGCGGGACACTGGCCCCCCTATCTGGTCTTCGCATCGACCTTCACCATGGGGCTCGTGTGGCTCTTCTTCGCCGCCACGGGTCTCATTGACCGCGTTGCCAAGATCACGCCTCCCTCGGTGGTGCGGGGAATCCAGGCATCCCTGGGGGTGCTCCTCGCCATGGAGGCGCTGCGCCTCATCGACGGGGACCTGCTGCTCGGCGTCGCCTCGGTTCTCGTGGTGCTCCTGCTTCGGGACAACGCCCGCGCCCCCGCGGCGCTCGTGCTCATGGGCATGGGGGTGGTCATCCTCGCCGTGCGGGGAGATCTCGCGTCCCTTCCGGGAATTCGATTCTCATTGCCCCCGTTGACGGGCTTCGCCCTGGGAGACATGTGGCATTCCCTGGTCCAGGGCGGTTTCGCCCAGATCCCCCTCACGGCCACCAACGCGGTGATCGCCACGTCCGCCCTCATCAGCGAATACTGGCCGGACCGGCGGATAAGCGAACGACGCCTTTCCCTGAACATGGGCATCATGAACTGCGTCGGGGCCTTTCTCGGCGGTTTTCCCCTCTGTTCCGGCGCGGGAGGGCTCGCGGGGCAGTACTACTTCGGCGCCAGGACGGGCGGGGCCAACATCATCGAGGGAGTGCTCGAGGTCACGCTCGGGCTCTTTCTCGGCAGTTCGCTGGCGCGGCTCTTCGAGCGCTTTCCCGGCGCCATCATCGGCGCCATGATGCTCCTGGTGGGGCTCCAGCTCACCACGTCACTGGTCCTCGTGAAGCGCGACCGGCATCTGCTTCCCCTCCTCGCCACCCTTTCGGTCTCTCTGGCGACGAACATGGCCTTCGGCTTTCTCGCGGGGCTCTTCGCACACCACATCCTGCTCCCGCGCATTTCCGGCGATGAGAAAAAACCGGAACTCTGACACGATGCCTTCCGTGTGTCAGGGCAGCGCGTACAGATCCTCCAGAGGCAGAGGCGCGGAAAGGATTTCCGTGTCGAGAAGAAAGGTTTGCACATGTTCGAGATCCTCTCTGTCGGAAGGACGCAGCGTCGGATCGTAGTCAGAGCGTTCCGCCTGAGACCGGAGGGCTTCAATGGAAAGCCCCGTCTCTTCCGATGCCAGACGAAATGCCTCCTCGGGGTGCTCCCGCAGAAACGCTACTGCCTCCGCACGGACCTCGAGAAGACGCCGCATCAGATCGGGGTGTTTTCGAGCGAAGTCTCCGGTGGTCACGAGATAGGTGATTCCCCCGATCTTTCCCTCTCCGTTCGCGAGAATACGGGCTCCCGCCGCGGCTGCCCGATCCGCTGCCGTGCCTCCCAGAGCCGCCGCGTCCGTTTTGCCGCCGAGAAGGACCGTCAGTACTTCGGGTTGCGCCAGGGAAAGCAGTGTTACCGTGGACGGCTCGATTCCCTCCTGACGAAGAGCCTCATGCAAGAGCTGATGCGGCAGAGTTCCCTTGGGACATGCCACGGTTTTTCCGGCCAGATCCGCCACGGTGCGGATCTCCGGTGCGGTGGTGAACAATGCGAATGTCTTGGGCGAGCGGGCACTGACGCCGACGATCCGGAGATCGAGTCCCGCGGCCGCGGCAGGCAGCAGGAGCGTGCCTCCCAGGGAATTGGCGAGGTCGATGGATCCGGAGGCCAATGCCTGAATCTGCAGCGGTCCCGCGTCGATCCGCCGGAGTGTCACGGTGACGTCTTCCCGGGCGAAGGCTTTTTCCAGAAGGCCGAGCCGCACTTCCAGAATGGCCGGAATGTTCAACATCGCTTTCACATAGGGAATGGAGAGCGTGCGTGCCGTTGCGGCTCCACTCGAGACGGTGCCCGTGAAAAAGAGGACGAGCAGGGCGGAGAGCAGGGAGCGTGCGCATCGCGTGCGCATGGCGAAGACCTCCTTCAACGATGTTCGGCGAGAGGTGCCTTGCCGACGATGGCTTCCAGGACCCGACGACGCAGAGGCAAAAACTCTGGGCAGCCCGTCTCCCTCGGCCGGGGAAGGGCGATGTCCAGGTGGTCCGCGATGCGGCCGGCATCGAGGACCACGATGGTTTCTCCCAGGGCCAGAGCTTCTTCCACGTCGTGCGTGACGAAGAGGAAGGTCTTGCCGGTCCTTTGATGGAGCGCTGCGATCTCGTCCTGGAGACGACGGCGGGTGAAAGAGTCCAGGGCACCGAACGGCTCGTCCATGAGCACCACCTCCGGATCGAGGGCGAGGGTCCGCCCCAGGGCGATGCGTTGCGCCATGCCGCCCGAGATCTGGTCCGGGTAGGCGTCGCGGAATGCCTCAAGCCCGAGCAGCGCCAGAATCGACGCCGTTCGGTCGGCGATGGTTGCTTTGTCGAGGCGTCCCTTCAGGGCGAAAGCCACGTTTTCCCCCGCCGTGAGCCACGGCATGAGGCGGGGTTCCTGAAAGACGAACCCCACGGCGGAACGACCCCGGACTGAGATCTCCTCCGGAAGGAGGATACGCCCTTCCGTGGGTTTCTCCAATCCTGCGAGAAGGCGAAGAAGGGTAGTCTTTCCGGAACCGCTTCTGCCGAGCACGACGGTGAAACTTCCCTTCGGAAGAAAGAGAGAAAGGCCGTCGAGAGCGCTGACGGTTTCCTTCCCGAGGGGATATTTTTTTGTGATGCCCTGGAGGCTAATTCCTTCCGTGGCCGTCGCCTCCTTTCCAGGGAACGAGGTGTTTGGCCAGACGGAAGAAAAGGTCGTCCACCAGAGCTCCGAGAAAACCCATGGTGACGATGGCCACGACGATGATGTCCGACCGGGAGAGCCCCTGGGCGTCGTGAATGAGATAGCCGAGCCCCGACGAGGCGGCGATGAGCTCGGCGCCGATGAGGGCGCGCCAACTGTACCCGAGCCCCAGCCGAAGTCCCGTCAGGATCGACGGAAGCGCCCAGGGAAGACGGATGCGCCGGAGACGTTCTCCCTCGGAGAGGCCGAGGCTGATTCCCACTTCGATGAGATTTTCGTCGCAGCGGCGAATGCCGTCCACGGTGTTGAGGAGGACGGGAAAGAACGCGGCCAGGACGATGATGGCCGTCTTGGACGCTTCTCCGATGCCGAACCAGAGAAGCAGCAGAGGCAGGAGCGCGAGAGGCGGAATGTGACGTAGAAATTCGAGTGTTCCGTTGACGAACCGTCCGAGGCGCGGCCGGAGCCCCAAAAGAACGCCGAGAGGAAGGGCCGTCAGGCAGGAGAGGGCGAAGCCCCAGAAAACGCGCAGGCTGCTGGCGCCGATATGACGCGGGAGATCACCGTTCCGGATCAGCGTGACCGCGGTTCTTCCCACGGAGGCGGGAGAGGGGAGGAGAAAGGCGTTCCAAAGTTCCAGGGCACTTCCGATCCACCAAAAACCGAGGATGACGAGAGGAAAAAGCAGCCCTTCAATCGGACGACCGGAAGAGCACGGAGCCGAATGCGTCCGTTCGACATCGGCGGAGGCTGATTGCTGTGTTTTCTCCATTTCGGTCATGACGACTGTTTCCTTACCGCAGAGAACATGCCGTGTCTGATAGAGCCTGCATTTGCCTTCGCTCTCATTCTCCCGGGTTTTCTCCGTGTTTTCGATGATGTCTTGCCGACCCTCTCCAGTCTCGCCGAAAAGGCGAGACCGGAGAGGGTCGGCATTCTGCGTTCTGTCGATCAGATTCCGTGACGTTTGAAATAGTGCGTGTGCAGGAGATGGTGAGACTTCTCTCCCAGCGGTTTGCCCAGAAATTCCTCGTAGAGGCGGATGATGTCCGGGTTCTCGTGGGATTTGCGGCGCGGTTTGCCGAGGTCCTCCCGGTAGAGTGCCTCGGCGCGTTTGCGGACGATCTCCATGTGTCCGTGGTGATAGGGCTGTCCGCCGCCGCCCACGCAGCCGCCGGGGCAGGCCATGATCTCGATGGCATGGAAGGGCGCGACACTTCCCGAGCGGACCGCGTCGAGGAGCTTGCGCGCATTGCCAAGGCCGTGGGCGATGCCGATGTGGAGTGCCAGATCGCCCACCTGGAGCGTCGCCTCCCGGCATCCGTCAAAGCCACGGAGCTGGGCGAAGTCCACGTTTGCGAGGGCCTTTCCGGTGGCCCATTCCACGGCGCTCCGTACGGCGGCTTCGATGACGCCTCCCGTCGTGCCGAAGATGACCGCCGCACCGGTGGATTCACCCAGAGGTTTGTCGAAATCCTCGTCGGGAAGTCCCTGGAAATCGATGTTCGCCCTCTGGATCAGGTGCGCCAGCTCTCGGGTGGAGATGGACATGTCCACGTCGGCGATGCCGCCGGAGGAGAATTCCTCCCGGGAACATTCGTATTTCTTCGCCAGACAGGGCATGACGGAGACGACCACCAGTTTCTCCTTGGGAACGCCGATTTTCTCGGCGAAATAGGTCTTGGCGATGGCGCCGAACATCTGCTGGGGTGATTTCGCCGTGGAGGGAACGTCGAGCAGATCGGGATAGCGGTGCTCGAAGAATTTGACCCAGGCGGGGCAGCAGGAGGTGAGGATCGGCAGGCGGACCGACGTGTCTCCCTGCAGATGCCGGGTGAGACGATCCAGGAATTCGCTGGCCTCCTCCATGATGGTGAGGTCGGCGGCGAAGTCCGTGTCGAAGACATAGTCGAAGCCCATGGCCCGCAGCGCAGCCACCATCTTTCCCGTCACGAGCGTTCCGGGAGGCATGCCGAAGGGTTCGCCGAGGGCCGCCCGCACCGCCGGGGCGGTCTGGACCACCACGACCTTGTCCGGATCGGCGAGGGCCTCGATGACCTTCCATGAATAGTCCCGCTCCACCAGCGCTCCCGTGGGGCACACGGCGGTGCACTGGCCGCAGAACGTGCAGACCGATTCCTCCAGAGGCATCTCGAAGGCGGGGGCCACCACGGCCTTAAAGCCTCTGTTCACTCCGGACAGGACTCCCACGGTCTGGACGTCGTTGCACATGGTCTCACAGCGACGGCAGAGAACGCACTTGTCCATGTCCCGGATCAGCGCGGGAGAGATGTCTCGGGCGTAGTGGCTCTGCTCGCCTCCGTCGAAACGGTTTTCCCGAAGGCAGAAACGTTCCGCGAGTTCCTGGAGTTCGCAATTGCCGCTCTTGGCGCAGATGAGGCAGTCCTTCGGATGGTCCGACAGGAGCAGTTCGAGAACCGTCTTGCGCGCATTGAGGACCCTGATCGTGTTGGTGCGGACCTCCATCCCCTCGTCCGCGGGAGTGGCGCAGGCGGGAGCGAGGTTGCGCCGTCCCTTGACCTCCACAACGCAGATGCGGCACGAGGCGGATTTGTTCACCATGGGCGTTCCCTCGAGGTTCAAGTGACAGAGGGTCGGCACGTCGATGTCGAGCTTGCGGGCCGCGTCCAGGATCGTCGATCCCTTGGGGACCTCCACGTTTTTTCCGTCTATTTTCAGATGCACTATCGATTCCGGCATTCTACGACTCCTCCGATCTTCACTTCTTGACGATGGCATCGAACTTGCAGGTCGATGCGCAGGCGCCGCACTTGATGCACGTTTCCTGATCGATCAGGTGAGGTTCCCGCACCTTGCCCGTGATGGCTCCCACGGGGCAGACCCGTGTGCAGAGCGTGCAGCCCTTGCATTTTTCGGGATCGATGACGAAGGAGAGCAGCGCCTTGCATTTCCCCGAAGGGCAGCGTTTCTCCCGGACATGGGCCTCGTATTCGTCCCAGAAGTTGTCCAGCGTGGAGAGCACCGGGTTCGGCGCGGTCTGTCCGAGGCCGCAGAGGGACGTGTCCTTGATGGTCTGCGCAAGAGAGCGGAGAAGGGTGAGGTCCTCTTCAGTGCCGTGTCCCTGGGTGATCTTCTCGAGAATTTCATGGAGACGCTTGTTGCCCACGCGGCAGGGGGTGCACTTGCCGCAGGACTCGTCCACCGTGAACTCCAGGTAGAACTTGGCCACCGAGACCATGCAGTTGTCCTCGTCCAGGACGATCATGCCGCCGGAGCCCATCATGGAGCCCGCCGCGATAAGGTTGTCGAAGTCGATGGGCGTGTCCAGGTGCTTGCTCGTGAGACATCCTCCCGAGGGACCTCCGGTCTGGACCGCCTTGAATTTTTTGCCGTCCCGGATGCCTCCGCCGATGTCGAAGATGACCTCCCGAAGCGTGGTGCCCATGGGCACTTCCACGAGCCCCACGTTGTTCACCTTTCCCGCCAGAGCGAAGACCTTGGTCCCCTTGGATTTCTCGGTTCCGATGGAAGCGAACCAGTCGGCTCCCTTGGTGAGGATCACCGGTACATTGGCGAAGGTCTCCACGTTGTTCACGTTCGAGGGTTTGCCCCAGAATCCCTTTTCGGCGGGGAAGGGCGGCTTGCTCGTCGGCTCGCCCCGTTCGCCCTCCAAAGAACGGATCAGGGCCGTCTCTTCGCCGCAGACGAAGGCTCCCGCACCGTAGCGGAGTTCGATGTCGAAGGAAAATCCTGTTCCGAGAATGTCCTCTCCGAGAAGGCCCGTCGCGCGGGCGTCGTCGATGGCTTTGCGGAGGCGTTTCACCGCGAGGGGATATTCCGCACGGATGTAGACCATGCCTTTTTGTGCGCCGATGGCGTAGCCGCAGATGGCCATGGCCTCCACCACCGAGTG